>Ga0306921_10000008_pt1 | contig 190714 bp, 175 predicted proteins | sample sta12Cox44000080_FD_203760 | JGI IMG/M metagenome (GOLD analysis project Ga0306921, IMG submission 203760) | Lab enrichment of tropical soil microbial communities from Luquillo Experimental Forest, Puerto Rico - statoxic.12C.oxic.44.000.080 (v2)... | ecosystem: Environmental > Terrestrial >... | reverse complement strand
CGTCCTGAGCCCAGGCGGTCGTGCGGCCGGCTCCGAGATCGTCGAGCAGCAGCACTTCGGCTTCGAGGACCGGGGCCAGGACGTCGGACTCGGTGCGGGACGAGGCCGCATCGAAGGTCGACTGCAGCTCCTTGAGCAGCTCGCGCTGCTCCGCGAACAGGATACGCGCTCCCTTCCGTTGCGCGAGCTCCCTCAGGAGCGCGGTGGCGAGGTGCGTCTTCCCCGTCCCCGGCGGCCCGACCATCAGCAGTCCGACCTCGGCATCGTGGGGCCAGCGCTCGAACCACTCCCGCGCCCAGGCGAGAGCGGGAGCCAGCGACGGCTGCCAGACCTCGAAATTGTCGAGCGAGCAGTGCTCGTAGCGCCGGGGAATCCGGGCCGAGCGGACCAGCCTCTCCCCGCGGTCCTTGAGCCCGCACGCGCACGGGGCCGCGACCGCCACGCCGGCCTCGGACGACCGGATCGCGAAGCCGGTGCCGCCGCAGATGGTACAGGTCTCGCTCATGGGAACGCTTCCGCCGGCCTCGCCGCGGTCAGTTCAGATAGCCGCGGAGCTGCTGGCATTTCTGCGAGCGGTTGAGCTTGTCGAGAGCCTGGGCCTCGATCTGCCGGATCCGCTCGCGCGAGAGGTTCATCATCTCGCCGATCTCCTTGAGCGTCTTCGGATCGGCGCCGTCGAGCCCGAATCTGAGCCGCAGGACGCGCTCCTCCTTGTCGTCGAGCTCCCCGAGGGCCTGCTCGACGTGGCGCCTCAACGAGCGACGGAGGAAGACGAAATCGGCCGCGGGGATCGTTTCCTGCTCGAGCTTGTCCGAGAGGTGGAACTCGTGCTCCTCGTCGATGACGGCCGAGAGCGAGATGTTCTCGTCCGAGATCTGGAGGAGCGCGACGACCTCCTCCACCGAGGCCTCGATTCGGGTCGCGACCTCCTGCGGCGTCGGCGCGCGCCGGAGCTCGGACCGCAGCGCCGCCTGGGCCTTCCCGATCCGGTACAGGAGGTTGGCCTGCTTCTGCGGCAGGCGGAACGCGCCGCTCTGGTCGGAGAGCGCGTGGATGATCGCCTGCCGCACCCACCAGACCGCGTACGTGATGAACTTGACGTTCTTCGAAGCGTCGTAGCGCTTGGCCGCCTCGATCAGGCCGATGTTCCCCTCGTTGATGAGGTCGAGGAACGACATCCCGCAGCCGCGATAGCGCTTCGCGTAGGAAACCACGAACCGGAGGTTCGCCTCCACGAGGCGGCGCAGGGCCTTCGCGTCCCCCTTCTGGATCTTCCGCCCGAGGACACGCTCCTCCTCCGCGGTGATCCGCGGCAGCCGCGAGATCTCCTTCAGGTACTTCTTGAGGGATTCGGAGCCACCGCCGCGTGACTCTTCGCGTTCGTCTTCCATCGACTCCCCGGGACGGGCCGGAGTATAGCAGCCCGGCGGACGGTCCTTTGGCGCCGGACTCGGAGTTACGAGCGGATCGCGACGCGGATCGGCTTCTTCTCCGCGTCGTCGCGCTTATCGAGCGTGATGGTCAGGACGCCGTTCCGGTACGCCGCATGCACCGAGGACGGATCGACGTGCGACGGGAGACGGAAGCGCCGGAGGAATTTCCCGTACGACCGCTCCACGCGGTGGAACTGCTCGCCGGGAGAACCGCGCTCCATGCGCCGCTCACCCTGCACGATGAGGTCGTCGTTCTCGAGGCGCAGGTCGATGTCGGCCTGCTCGAGCCCGGGGAGCTCGAGGCAGAAGACGATCCGCCCCCCCGTCTCGTAGACGTCGGCGACGGGAGTCCATGCGCCGACCCCGCCCTCGGCATCGAAGTTCGTCCGCGCGAGAGCGCTTTCGAAGAGCTTGTTCATCCGCTCCTGGATGCCGACGAGCTCCTTGAGCGGGTCCCACTCGTTCTGGGGCATGGCGACCTCCCGGCCGGGAGACCCCGGCCGGGAGAGTCTAGCAAGCGGGGCTCGATCCTTCAGTTCTTGGAGGTGTCGGAGTCGACCACTTCGGCGTCGATGACGTCGTCCCCCTTCGCGGGACCGTCGCCCGGGGCCCTCGTCCCCTCCCGGCCGCCCGCCGCGGCACCGGCCGCGGCCGAGGTGCTCTTGTAGACCGCCTCGCCGAAGCGCAAGCGCGCCTTGTCGAGCGACTCCGTCGCCGCCTTGATCGCGGCGCTGTCGCCGCCCTCGAGCGCCTTCTTTACGGCGTCGACGGCGGACCGGAGGGCCGCCTGGTCGGAGTCGGCCACCTTCCCGCCGTTTTCGGCGAGGCCCTTCTCGGTCTCATAGACGAGGTGGTCGGCATGATTCTTGGCGTCGACCGCGTCGCGCTGCTGGCGGTCCTCGCCGGCATGCGACTCGGCCTCCTTGACGAGGCGCTCCACGTCGTCCTTGGACAGACCCGAGCTGGCCGTGATCGCGATCTTTTGCTCCTTGCCGGTGCCGAGATCCTTCGCGGAGACGTGCACGATGCCGTTGGCGTCGATGTCGAACGCGACCTCGATCTGCGGCATGCCGCGCGGGGCCGCCGGGATCCCGTCGAGGTGGAAGCGTCCGAGGGTCTTGTTGCCGGTCGCCATCTCGCGCTCGCCCTGGAGGACGTGGACCTCGACCGAGGTCTGCCCGTCGGCGGCCGTCGAGAAGACCTCGCTCTTGCGGGTCGGGATCGTCGTGTTGCGCGGGATCAGCCGCGTGAACACGCCGCCGAGCGTCTCGATGCCGAGCGAGAGCGGGGTCACGTCAAGAAGCAGCAGGTCCTTCACGTCCCCTGCGAGCACCCCGGCCTGGACCGCGGCACCGACGGCGACGACCTCGTCCGGATTGACGCCCTTGTGGGGCTCCTTGCCGAACAACGCCTTGACCATCTCCTGGATCTTCGGGATGCGGGTCGAGCCGCCCACGAGGACGACCTCGTCGATCTCCGACGCCGAGATCCCGGCGTCGGCGATGGCCCGCTCGCACGGCGCCATCGTGCGCTTCAGGATCGCCTCCGCGAGCTGCTCGAAGCGCGCGCGGTTGAGCTTGATCTGGAGGTGCTTCGGTCCGGAGGCGTCCGCGGTGATGAACGGAAGGTTCACCTCGGTCTCGGTGACCGTCGACAGCTCGCACTTCGCCTTCTCCGCGGCCTCCTTGAGGCGCTGGAGGGCCATCTTGTCCTTCGAGAGGTCGATCCCCTGGTCCTTCTTGAACTCGGCCACGAGCCAGTTCATCAGGCACAGGTCGATGTCGTCGCCGCCGAGGTGCGTGTCGCCGTTGGTCGACTTGACTTCGACGACGCCGTCCCCCACCTCGAGGATCGAGATGTCGAACGTCCCGCCACCGAAGTCGAACACCGCGATCGTCTCGTCCTTCTTCTTGTCGAGCCCGTAGGCCAGCGCCGCCGCGGTCGGCTCGTTGACGATCCGCTCGACCTTGAGGCCCGCGATCTGGCCGGCATCCTTCGTCGCTTGCCGCTGCGCGTCGTTGAAATACGCCGGGACCGTGATCACCGCGCGCGTGACCGTCTCGCCGAGGTGGGCCTCCGCCGCCTCCTTGAGCTTGCGCAGGATCATCGCCGAGATCTCGGGGGGCGAGTACTTCTTGTCCTGGATCACGACGCGGACGTCGCCGTTGTCCGCCGCCTCCACGTGGTACGGGACCATCGAGATCTCTCCCGAGAGCTCGCCGAACTTCCGGCCCATGAATCGTTTGATCGAATACACCGTGTTGGTCGGGTTCGTGATCGCCTGCCGCTTCGCGACCTGGCCGACGAGGCGCTCTCCCTTGTCGGTCACGGCGACGACCGACGGAGTCAGACGGCTCCCCTCCGCGTTGGTGATGACGGTGGGCTTCCCGGCCTCCATGATCGCCACGACCGAGTTCGTGGTTCCCAGGTCGATACCGATGATCTTGCTCATGAACGCTCCCTGCCGCCCTCGGGGTCGGTCGATGCCCCCCGAATCAAGCGACGGTCGCGGTCTTTAGGACCGTGCGCGCCCGGTGTCAAGGCTTCGGGCGGAAAGGCGGCCGCCTAGCGCCCTTCTGCACGCGCCGGATCGAGCGTTCCGCCCTCGAGCACCATGCGCTGCGACGGCGTGAACGGGTGGCGGAGGGTGAGGTCGTCGCGAGCCGCGCCGCCCGCGCCGGTCCCCGAGATCTCGTATCCGGTCGCCTCGAGCCGGTAGGCGTACGGACGCCCCCAGGGATCGACGATGTCACCGGGGTCGAGGTAGCGCCCGGCGGCGAGGGCCGCGAGGGCGGGCGGCAAGCTGCCCCGGTCGAGGAAGTACGTCTCGAGCGCGCGATCGACCCGCGCGAGGCGGCTCCGGCTCGCATACGTCCGCAAGAGCTCGGTCTCGCTGCTGCCGGCGGCCAGACGCCACGGCGTGTACGGGTTGACCCGGAGGGTGAGGACGGACAGGGCGGCCAGCAAGAACACCCCGGCTTGGAGAGTGGCCGAGGCCCACCGCCTGCGCGTCTCGGCGTCGGCGGCGCCGGCGATCACGGTCGCGGGCCGAACCTCGTGGACCAGATGCCGGCTGAGCAGGTCGAACAGGATCCGGTGGACGTCGAACTCGCCGAGCGGGCTGGCGTCGACCATCTCCTGGACCGTGGACTCTCCGTCGACCATGTGGAGCACGTCGCGCTCCTCGGTCGTCAGGCGGATCTCCCCGGTCTCGTCCGGGGGGGCCGCATCGTCGGGCAGGAGGGCGAGGTCGAGGTCCGGATCGACGAACGAGGCGACCGGACGGTCCAGAGCCACGCCCGCGGCCGTCTTGGCGAAGACCATCGTCGCCGACTTGATCCGGCGCTCGATCATCGGCCACTCGTCGGTCATCCGGGCGCCTTCCATCAGGATCGTCTCGACGGCGAGAGGCTGGAAGTGCTCGGCGTCGTACTCCATCCGGTCCATCGGGTCGAACTGGTATCGACCGTCCCGCCACCGGAACAGCCGGTAGACGATCTGCGAGACCTGGATCCGGAGCGCGTCGACGAGGTCGTCGTCCGACAGGAAGCCCTGCCGGACGAGGATGTACCCCAACCGCTGCAGGGAGCTCTTCTGGATACGGAGCGCCTCCTGGAGCTGCGCGTCGGTGATTCGTCCGGTTCGCACGAGCACCTGGCCGAGGAGGTCCTCGAGATCCCGGTCGCGGGTCTCGGCGCCGACGACCTGCCCCTCGAGGAAGCGCACGGTGACGCGCTCGCCTCCCCCCTCCAGCATGAGGACGCCGGTCTTCCGCTGGATCCCGATCATCTGGAGGATGTCGGCGAGACCGAAGTCCCTGATCGTTCCTTCGAGCGCCATCCCTACGCTCTCCCCGGCCGGCGCGCCGTCAGTGCGGCCGCCATCCACGCCGCGATCCCGAGGGGGATTCCGACGAGCGTGGCCGCGTCGAGCCCTGAGATGGCGGGGATCGGTCCCGAGCGCAGGCTCGCGATGTGCAGGTCGAGCCCGATGAACCGCTCGAGCGGGCCGAGGATCTCGGGGGCGGCGGCCACCCACGCGAGCGTCCACGCCAGGGCCAGCGCGGCGCCGCTCCACGCCCGTCCGGACAGGAGGTGAGACCCTCCCGGGAGGAGCACGCCGGCGAGGCGCCTTCCGATCCGGCGCCAGCGCTCGTGGTGCTCGATCTCATACATCTTGCGGCTCTTGGTCTCCGGTGCGAGCCCGTCGCGGAGCACGAACAAGTGGACGCACTGGTCGCAGTACGGATGGGTGTCCCGATTCGACTTGCAGTCGGGACAGAACGGGCGCCCGCACCGCAGGCACGGCTGGGCCGCCGCGCGTCCCGAGAAGGCGAACGCGAGCACGGCACAGGTGAGCAGCGTCAGGACCGCCGCGACGTCGACCGGATGCAGGAGGCCGTCGAGGACGCCCGCGCCCGTGGTTTCCGCCGGGTCGGCGCCGAGCCAGTCCCGAGCCTGCCGTCCCTCGACGGTCGCGCGCCAGATCGAGCCGATGTCGATCGCCGCGTCGACGACCTTCGCCTCTCCTTCCGAGCGGGACCCCGAGGATAGGAGCCGGTTCGTCTCCTCGGGGTCGATCTCGCGGGCGCGCGAGAGCGACTCGGCCGCCTCCTTGAGCTTGAACGAGTCCGACTGCGCCAGGTACATGTCGTAGTGGGCCAGAACGGAGTCGGGCCGCGTCTGGAGCGCCCTCCGGTAGTGCGTCATCGCCTCGCCGTACTGACCGATCGCGAAAAAGATGTTCCCGAGGTTGATGTGCGCCTGATACGTCGAGGGCGCCTGGTCCAGAACGCGCCGGTACTCCTCGAAGGCGTCCTCGAAGTAGCGGCCGTTCTTGTAGAGCCCCGCGAGCAGGAACCGGTAGACGGGCTCGTTGGGGTGCGCATCGACGAGCGCGCGGAGCTTGACGACCCGGTCGGGATCGTACCCGCCGTTCGCGGCGTCGAGCGTGGTCCGGACCGCCGGATCGGCGGCGAGGCCGTAGAGCCCCACGGTGTACCGGTACGCCGGGGTCACTCCGGCCATGGCCAGCAGCAGCACGATCGCGAGGGCGCGCTCGGCGCTGCGCATGTAGCGGAACGTCACCGCGATCCAGTAGAAGATCAGCCAGCCCGCCCCGACCCAGACGACGAGCGGCAGGAGGAGCACTGCCCACCCCCCGGCCTGCGCCCACGCCTCGTGGTGCCGGCCGATCAGCCACTCCTCGACGTCGTGCCGGAGCGCGACCTGGTGCGCAAGGGCCATGAACAGCGCGAACAGGGCGGTCAACACCGCGAGCGCCAGCACGAGCAGGAAGGCGGCCTCGTGAAGCCACGCGGGATCGCGCGCGGCCGAAAGCGCCAGTTGCGCGGCCCGGAGCCATTCGGCCGCCGTCGGGAAGATGCCGGCTCCGAAAGCGGAGAGGACCCGGGCGCGGGCCCGGGCGATCTGGGCGCGCCCCGGGTCGAGCGATTCGGCGAGGGCGAGCGAGGCGAGGGCCTTGTCGCGGCTGCCCTCCCGCAGCCACGATTCCGATTCGAGAACGAGCGCCCCGGCGGGGACCTCGAGGCGCCGCACCCCCTCGTCGCCCACGAAGTCGTGGAGCAGCTCCGACTGCCGGATGGCGTCGGCGTCCCGCCTCTCGCGGGCGTAGACCTTGCGCTGGAACCAGAGCCCGTCGAACCGGCCGTCGAAGGCCTGCACGTCGAAGCCGCGCCGTCCCTCCGCGAGCGACCCGGGCGCCCGGCCGCTCGCGTCGTCGGCATCGGCGGCCGGACCGGACGGCTGCGCGAGGCGAATCACGCCGCGGTCGGTCGCGGGCGGGTCGGCCGCCGCCCGGACGCCGGATGCGGCGGCCAAGGCGATCGCCGCCGCGAGGACCCATCGAACGATCGGCTTCAACCCCCGGCCCCTTCCCGCGACGACCGGGGCCGAGCGTCTAGGCGCTAGCCGGCCTTTCCGGACCTCGCGACGTATCGCATGCGCAACTGATACAGGACGCTCTCCAGCAGCTGCTGCTCCTGGGGAGTGAGGTTGCCGCGGCACTTGACGCGGAGCAGATCGAGCATGTCGATCTGGATCCGCGCGCCTTCGAGGTCCAGGGCCGGCTGCCCCGTCTCCGGATGCGGGATCTCGCCGAGGTAGAGCAACGCGGGCTGCGCCATCGCGTTGATCAGCATCGTGAAATCCACGCCCTCGGGCTCATCGAGCGGCTGCCGCGTGAACTCAGGACCGGGGTCCGCCGCGGGCCGTGCACCGCGCGGGCCCGCCGTCGCGGCCGCGGGCGCCGGAGCGGGTGCGTCGGGCTCGTCCTCGACGTCGCCCCGGCGCTGGCCGTCCGGCGTGAAGTGCCGCCGATCCGTGACCTTGATGCCGGGCTTCGACTTGTCCTGTCCCTTCTCTTCCTGGACGTCTCCCTCGGCCATGCGCGCCTCCCGCGATCACGCGTGAGCAGAATGCGCGCGATGGTACCATTCGGTTTCCGACGGCCACAACGAGCCGGCCCTGGGCTTCCGGAACCGTTCCGGACGGAGGGCGGAGCCAAACGTCGGCCCCGCCCGAGGGCAAGTCAAGGAGTCCCTCGATGGACCCGAAACGCTCGTTCCGGGACCTCGTTTCGATCATGGATCGGCTGCGCGATCCCGGGGGGTGCCCCTGGGACCGTGAGCAGACCTTCTCCACCCTCCGCGGTTACCTGATCGAGGAATGCTACGAGGTCGTCGACGCGCTCGACCGCGAGGACCTCCCCGCCCTGTGCGAGGAGCTCGGCGATCTCCTGTTCCAGATCGTCTTCCTCGCGAAGCTCGCCTCGGAGCGCAGCGCCTTCACCGTCGACGACGTGGTCGAGGAGATCGCGGCCAAGATGGTCCGGCGGCACCCCCACGTCTTCGGCGACGACCAGGTCGCGGATTCGGCGGAGGTGCTCGCGCGCTGGGAGGAGATCAAGAAGAGCGAGAAGGCGGACGCGCGTGGCGCCGGGCGCGCGCCTTCGGTCCTGGACGGCGTTCCGGCCGCCCTCCCGGCGCTCGTCAAGGCGCAGAGGCTCGGCACGAAGGCCGCGCGCGTCGGGTTCGACTGGCCGGATGCCGCCGCCGTCCTCGGGAAGATCGACGAGGAGCTCGACGAGCTGCGCGCCGCCGTCGCGGCGGGCGACCCTGCGTCCACCGGGGAGGAGATCGGCGACGCGATCTTCACCGTCGTCATGCTCGCGCGGCGGCTTGGTGTCGATGCCGAGGCGGCGCTTGCGGCCACGAACGCGAAGTTCATCGCCCGGTTCGCTCGGGTCGAGGAGGAGCTCGCGCGCCGGAAGATCCCCGTCGAGACGGCGGGGCTTACGCTCCTGGACCGGCTGTGGGAAGCCGCGAAAGCGAGCCCTCCGGACCGCTGAAGCGCCCGATCCGGCGGAAGCGGCGATAACGCTGGGCGACGAGCGTTTCCGGCGGCACGCCGTCGAGCTCGGCGAGCTGGCGCTCCAGGACGTCCCCCAGGATCGCGGCCTGGCCGGCGGGGTCCACGTGAGCGCCCCCGGTCACCTCGGGGATCACCTCGTCGACGATGTCGAGCGAGAGGAGGTCGGGCGCCGTCATCTTCATCGCCCGCGCCGCGTCCCGCATGCGGCTCGCGTCCCGCCAGAGGATCGCGGCGCATCCTTCGGGGCTGATCACCGAGTAGACGGAGAACTCGAGCATGTTGACGCGGTCCCCCACTCCGATCGCCAGCGCGCCGCCCGATCCTCCTTCCCCAGTCACGGTCACGATGACGGGGGCCGCCAGGCGCGCCATCTCGCGGAGGTTGAGCGCGATCGCCTCGGCCTGTCCGCGCTCCTCGGCGCCGATCCCGGGGTAGGCGCCGGGCGTGTCGATGAACGCGAGGATTGGGCGGTGGTACTTCTCGGCGAGCTTCATCGCGCGCAAGGCCTTGCGGTACCCCTCCGGGCGGGGCATTCCGAAGTTGCGCACGATCTTCTCCTTCGTGTCGCGGCCCTTCTGGTGGCCGACGATCAGGATCGCGCGCCCGCGGAACGTGCCGAACCCCGTGACGATCGCCGCGTCGTCGGCGTACCGACGGTCGCCGTGGATCTCGAGGAATCCCTCGATGAGCGCGCGCACGTAATCGAGGGTGTAGGGCCGTCGCGCGTGCCGCGCGACCAGCGTCTTCTGCCATGGAGTCAGCGCGGAGAAGATCCGTTCGCGCGTCTCGGCGAGCGAGCGCTCGAGCGACTCGCGCTTCCGGCGCGTCGCGACGTCGTCCCCCATCCCGGACAGGGCTTCGACGCGCCGCTCGAGCTCCAGTATGGGCTCCTCGAAGCCGTCCTCGTCGATCACCCGGGTAGGGATAGTCGAGCCGCCTTCCGGATGTCAAGCGCGCGGGTGGAAATCACGGTACAGCCGCCGGAGCCTCTCGCGGTTGACGTGCGTGTAGATCTGTGTGGTCGAGATGTCGGCGTGTCCGAGAAGCGTCTGCACCACGCGAAGATCGGCCCCGTTTTCGAGCAGGTGCGTCGCGAACGAGTGCCGCACGACGTGCGGGGAGATCGGGGCGGAGATCCCGGCGCGTCGCGCGTACGCCCTCAGGTTCTTCCAGAACCCCTGTCTGGTGATCGGCCGTCCCGCGCGCCCCACGAACAGGACGTCCGCACGGGCCGCACCGGGAAGCGCCGCGCGGCCGCTCGCAAGATAGGCCTGGACCCTGGCGGCCGCCTCGGCGCCGAGGGGCACGACGCGCTCCTTGCCCCCCTTGCCGAGACACTGCAAGTATCCGGCATCGAGATGCACGTCTCCCAGGCGCAATCCCACGAGCTCGCTCACGCGAAGCCCCGTCGCGTAGAGCACCTCGAGCATCGCGGCATCGCGCGCTCCACGCGGATCCGCCCGGTCGGGGGCCGCGAGCAGCCGCTCGATGTCCGAGGCGTCGAGCACCTTCGGAAGCGTCGTCCACGCGCGAGGCGCCTCCAGGCGCGCCGCCGGGCTCTCGGCGAGGATCCCCTCGCCCGCGAGCCACGCGTAGAACCCGCGGATCGCGACGAGCCACCGCGCGACCGAGCGCGGGGATTTCCCCGCGGCGCGCATGCGGCGCAACGCCGCGAGCAAGTCGTCCGGCCGGGCGTCCGCGAGCTTGCGCCCGCGCAGGCCGCGCGCGAGCGCTTCGAGGTCGCGCCGGTAGGCCGCGAGCGAGTTCTCCGCGAGGCCGCGCTCGGCGGCGAGATGATCGAGCCAGTCCCGCGCGTGCGGATCGAAACGCTCGGGGCTCACCCGCTCCCTCCGTCGTCCCTCGCGTCGAGAAGGATCGTCACGGGCCCGTCGTTGACGAGCTCGACCTCCATCATCGCCTGGAAGGTGCCTGTCGCGACGGTCAACCCGCGCGCCGCAAGCGCCGCCGCGAACGCCTCGTAGAGGGCGCGCGCCTTGTCCGGTGCTGCCGCCGCGGAGAACGAAGGGCGGCGCCCCCGCCGCGTCGAGGCCGCGAGCGTGAACTGCGAGACAACCAGCACCGAGCCCCCAGCCTCGCCGACGCTCCGGTTCATCTTCCCGCTCTCATCCGGGAAGATCCGCAGCTCCGCGGTCTTCCCGGCGTACCACGCGACCTCGGCCTCGCCATCCGTCTGTTCGACGGCGACGAACGCCAGGAGCCCGCGGCCGATCCGGCCGACGACGCGGCCTTCGACGCGGACCTCGGCGCGCGCGACCCGCTGGAGGAGAACTTTCACTTCGTGCGGGAGGGCGAAGCCGAGGGCGAAGGCGAGGGCGAGGGCGAAGATGACGGCTGCGGCGCCATCTCGGCGGCGGTCTTGGGGAGCGGTCCGAACCGGCTCGCGTCGAGGCGAACCCAGGCTCCGGGTCGCGCGGCGGCCGCCACCCAGATCGACTCGGGCTGCCCGGCGACGGGGGGAAGCGGTCCCCAGGTCAGCCGCGCCAGGTCCGCCGAGGCGCTCCGCACGACGAGCGACCCCGACGGGGCGCCGGAGGGCGCCGTCGGGAGGAACTCCGACCCTCTCAGGTCGCGCAGACGCTCGAGGAGAGCGTCGACCTTTTCGCCGTCGGCGGCGACCGGTGCGGACGCCCCGGCGGCGACGGTCCAGGCCGTCGCGGCGGGCGCCCGCCGCAGGGTCAGAGTGGCGCCCTGTCGGTCGATGACGAGCTCGACGACGTCGGGGCTCGAGAACGACGTGAGGGTCGGGTCGCGCAGTGTCTCCCAGCGCCGCGACAGGGCGCTCGCCGCCGACTCGTCGATGAGCCCCGCGAACGGAGCGCTCCCGCCCCGCCAGGCCACGCGCTTGCCTTGGACGCCCGCCGTGGCCACGAACGCCTCGCGCGGCGCCGTACCAGGACCGGCTTCGAGCACGATGCGGATGCGGCGATCCGCCTGGACGACCTTCGGCGCCGGGGTCGACTCCAGGGCGTGGAGCTCGAGCCCGGTCAGGTCGCGGGCGAGCCGCGCGCAGACTTCCCCGGCCGCGCGGTCGGCGATGGGGGCGGCAAGACGCCAGGCGTCCTTCTCGCGCCGGACGTCGAACGATCCGCCCGGTCCCTCGAGCAGGATGCGGGTGACCGATTCGGAATCCACGGGGAACAACCGCTTCTCGCGGAGCGCTTCGGGCGGCCGGTCGACCCCGGTGTACAACGACCCGTCGGTGAGCACCACGCGGCCGGAGGGATCCTTCGCGTAGCGTTCGGTCCCCAGCGGAGACGCCCGGCCGATCACGAGCGTCCGAGGGTTCGGTTCGCCCGCGAGCGCGTACGTCACAGTGCAGGCGGGGGGCGAGAGGCCGAACGGCGAGAGATCCTGGGGGGCGTCGGCGATCGGCTTGCGCACCCGCGCCTCCTGGATCGCCGCGACGAGCGTGTGCACCGCGCGCGGGTCGGCCTCGGCCTCGAACGGCGACGAAAGCCGCCAGGAGCCGCTCGCCCGGGCCAGGGTCGCGCGGGTCTCGCCGCAGGCGATCTCGATGCGCTCCAGCTTGTCCTCCGCCAAGGGCGCGACGAGCGGGGCGTCCTCCGAGGGGGCCGCCGGCTTGGGTTTCGGCTTCAGGTACACGACGGCCGCGATCAGCGCGCCCAGAACGAGGAGGAGAGCGATGAGCCCGCGCAGGCTCACAACGACTTCCGGCGAACCCATGCGGCCAGACCCGCGATCAAGAGCGCCTCCGGGAGAAGGAGCACGCCGAAGCGGAAGAGGTTGCGCTCGTCGGCGACCGTCATGTCGAGGCGCGACGCGCGGAGGCGCTTGGCCGGGCCGACGATCAGGTCTTCGCTCCCGGTCACCCAGTGCATGGTGTTGAGCAGGAGCTCGCGGTTGAAGAACGCCTGCAGGTTGCCGTTCGCGGCCCAGTCCGCATCGCCGAAGAGGGCGACCCGGGCCTCGCGGTGCTCCGCGTCGTCTCCCTTCCCTGCGATCGGCGCGGTCGCGGTCGCGGCGACGAGGAGCGGGCCGGCCTTGTCGTCGTCGTTCTTCTCCACGCGGCCGGAGCTGAGCATCGCCCGCCATCCGGTCTCCCCCCAGGCCGTCTCGTGCGTCCGTGCCAGAGGTTGCGCGACGACGCCGGGAAGCCCGCCCTCGGTGCCGATGTGGACTGAGCGGGCCTGGGAGAGGATGATCCGCTGCTTGAATCCCTTGGTGATCGGGTGCGGCGGGAAGTCGTCGATGATCGGGTCGACCCCGAGCCGCGCGCCCAGGAAGGCGATCTCTTCCTGGTCGACGATCATGTCGTCGTCGACGCCGAGCCGGTAGTCGGTCAGCAGCGGCGCCAGCCCCGCGTCCTGCCCGGGATTGAGGAGGAGGAGCACGCGTCCGCCGCGGGCGAGGTAGGCGCGCAGCGCGTCGATCTCGTGGGGGATCAGCGGCTTCACGGGCCCCGCGAGGACGACCGCGGCGGCATCCTCCGGGATGCCGGTCTGCGTCGCGAGCAGCAACGGCTTCAGCGTGATGTTGTCCTCGGCCAGCGTTTGCGCGAACAGGCCGAAGCCGGCCGGCGTCTCCATGTCGGTGGGCTCCGGCTCGCCGTGACCGGTGATCGTGTAGACGATCTTCGATCCGGGGCGCGCCACCTTGAGGATGAGGCTCGTCAGCTCCCCCTCTCCGAAGGCGCCGGCCGCATCTCCCGACGTCTGGGCCTTCTCCTTGCCGCAGAGGGCCGCGACCACTCCGGCGCGCGTCACGCCGAACTTGTCGGCGGCCTGGGGCTCCTTCTCAGCGTCGACGAAGCGCCAGGACAGCTTCGGGGAGAGCGCGGCGTAGCGGCGCAGGATGTCCTCGAGCTCGGGTCGCGACCGGTCGCCGGGGGGAACGAACGCCGCGATCTCGACCGGCGCGCTGAGCCCGCGGAGCACGGCGCGGGTCCTCTCGCCGAGCGTGTAGACCTTCGATTCCGTCGCGTCCCAGGTCTTCGGGTACCGCGCGGCGAGGATGTTGACCGCGACCAGGATCGCAGCGAACACGACGGTTCCCGAGAGGGCCTGCGCGCGCTGGCGCGTCCCCTTGGCTGCCACCCGCTGCCGCACGTCGGCGAGGTTGAGCACGATCGAGGCGATGAGGAGGGCCCCGCCGCCGGCGACGTGAACGGCCGTCCAGAGGTCGAACACGCCGGTGAGCGCGTAGGAGACGAGCCCCATGACGAAGAGGACGAGCCCCGCCCAGAAGGCGACCCGGAGTCCGTCGCGCACGGTCTACCTCCAGCGCTGCGACGCGATCGTCGCGCGCGCGGCGAACAGGCCCCCGGCCGCCAGGGACAAGAAGTACGCCACGTCGGTCGAGCGCACGTTCCCCTTCGCGAACCCGTCGTAATGCGCCGGCAGGGACAGGGCCAGCAGCGCGTCGTGCACGAGGCCGCTCGTGGACTCCGCCGGCCAGCTCACCACGAAAAGGAGCAGGAACAGCACGAACGCGCCGACCGCGGCGACCACCTGGCTGTCGGTCAGCGTGGAGATCGCGAAGCCCAGCGCGGTGAGCGCGGCCGCCGTCAGGGCGAGGCCGATGAGGCCGGTCGCGATCGGGCCTTTCTCCGGGTCCCCGAAGTGGAGGAGCACGCCGACGAAGAACGCCGCTCCCACGACGAGCATCCCCGACACGGCGAGCAGGCCGAGGAACTTCCCGGCGACGATCTGTCCGGGGCTCACCGGAGCGGTCAGCAGCAGCTCGTCGGTCCCCTGCCGCCGCTCCTCCGCGAAGCCTCGCATCGTGAGCGCGGGGATCAGGAAGATGAACAGCACCAGGAGGTTCCCGAACAGGCCGGAGATCACCAGGTCGTTGAGGTTGATCCGGTCGAGCAGGTCGGGGTTCGACATGTACTGCGCGTAGGCGGAGTAGTTGGCGACGATCTCGATGAACTGGTGGACGACGCCGATGAACATCCAGCCGGCGAGAAAGAGGAAGAGCGTCCAGACGATCCAGGCGACCGGGGAGTAGACCTGGGCGCGCCACTCGCGCGCGATCAAGGCGGCGATCCGGCTCACGAGATCGCCTCCTGCCGCGCCTCGACGCCAGCCTCCCCCGAGGTGGCCCGGAGGAAGACCTCCTCGAGGGAGCCCGCCGCGGCGGACGGGTCGATGGGGACGTCCGCGGCGATCCGGCCGCGGTGGATGATGATCGCCCGGGCGCAGGTCTTGGCGACCTCGGGGAGGATGTGGCTCGACAGGAGCACGGTCTTGCCTCCGGCGAGACCCCGGACCAGGGTCCGGATCTCGAGGATCTGCTGGGGGTCGAGGCCCACGGTGGGCTCGTCGAGGATGACGACCTCTGGGTCGTGGACCAGCGCCTGAGCCAGGCCCACGCGCTGGCGGTACCCCTTGGAGAGGTTCCCGTTCCGCCGGTGAGCGACCGACGACAGGCCGCAGCGCTCGATCACGCCGGAAACCGCCGCCGTGCGCTTGGCGCGCGGGACGCCGCGCAGCGACGCGCAGAAGCCCAGGTATTCCCGGACCGTCGCGTCGAGGTCGAGCGGCGGGTGCTCGGGCAGGTACCCGAGCCGCCGCCGCACCTCCATCGGAGAGGATGAGACGTCGAACCCCGCGACCATCGCGGCGCCCGCATCGGGCGTCAGGTACGTGGAGAGGATGCGCAACGTCGTCGTCTTGCCCGCGCCGTTCGGTCCCAGGAATCCGACGATCGATCCGCGCTCGACGCGGAAGCTGACCTGAGACAAAGCGGCGATGTCGCCGTACCGCTTGTCGAGACTTACGACCTCGATCATCGCGTGTCACCTCACAGTGTCGCCGAACGCGCCGATTCTAGGAGGGACGATTCCGTCTCGCCAAGCGCCCCGCGAGGGCGCGTGCCTCAGGGACGCCCAGGGCCAGGGCGCCCCCGGCGGTGACCAGGGTGCCGAGGAGCACGACCGGCAGGAGCCGGAACAGCTGCGGGCCGAATCCGGGGCCGGGCAGGACGGTCGCCAGCCAGTTGTATGCGAAACGGCAGGAAACCGCGACCGCGATCGACACGACGGTCATCCGTAGGATCGTGCCGAGAACGCCGAGACCGCTGAAGGAGCCCAAACGCACCCTCGTGCCCCATCCCAGAATCGCGAGGTTTATCCAGGCGGCGAGTGATGTCGTCGTGGCAAGGGCCAGGAACGGAGGCACACCCGCACGCCGGAACACGGGGATCAACGCGAAATTCGCGGCGACTTTCGTCCCGACGGCGACGGCAGACGAGATTACGGGGATTCGCGTTTCACCGAGCGCGTAGAACGTCGGAACCTGGATCTTCGTCACCGAGTAGGCAAAGAGTCCGGCTGTGTAGCAGAGCAACGCCCCAGCGGCGGCGGCTGTGTCCGACGCCTGGAACCGCCCGCGCTGGTACAGGAGCTGAATGATCGGCACGCGCAGTGCGACTAAGCCCGCGGTCGCCGGCAACGTCAAGAGGGCCGCCGCACGGATCGCTCCAGCGAGACTCCGCCTCATCGACTCGTGGTCGCCGCGCGCGGAGTCACGTGAGGCGGTGGCCAGATTCGCCGTCGCGATCGCTACGCCGAACAAACCGATCGGAAGCTGGATGAGGCGAAAGGCCATCTGCAGCCACGAGATCGAACCGTCACCGAACTTGGACGCCAGCATGGTGTCGACGAAAATGTTGATCTGGGTCGCCGCGAGTCCGAAGACCGCGGGGAGCATGAGAGTCGCGATGCGCACGACGCCGGGGTCGCGCGGCCCCCAATCCCATCGGAAGCGGAATCCCCGCTTCCTAAGGGACGGAACCTGAACCAAGAACTGCGCGGCCCCGCCGACGATCGCCCCGATCGCGAGCGACAAGATCGGATCAAGACCGAGCGGTCGGAGCACCGGCGGAAGAACCACCATGCCCGCGATGCAGCAGACGTTGAACCAAGCCGGCGAGAGCGCCGGCAGGAAGAAGACGCGCATGGTGGTGAGCACACCCATCGCCAGCGCCGCAAGCGCCACGAAGAGCAGGAACGGCGAGAGAATCCGGGTCATTGACGCGGCCAATTCGAGCTTTTCAGGGCCGAACCCGGGAGCGTAGAGGTGCTGAATCGGCCGGGCGCCGAGGAAGAACACGATCGCAAGGCCGCCCAGCAACACGACGAGCGCCGAGATCACCCGATTGGCGAGATCCCAGGCCGCGCGATCGCCGTCCTTCTCGCGCACCGCAGTGAAGGTGGGCACGAACGCCGCGGAGAGCGCACCTTCGGCAAAAAGGTCTCGCAGGAGGTTCGGGATCCGAAAGGCGGCGAAGAAGGCGTCCGTCGCGAACGCGGCACCGAACAGGTAGGCCTGGAGCTGGTCGCGCGCCACGCCGAGCACCCGGCTCACCGCGGTGGCGACGCTGATCGAGCCGGCGCTGCGGAGCAGGGAGGGGCGGCGTTCGCTCATCGGCGCGCGCATTGTAGGGTCGAAGCCGCCGCGCCGAGGCGTTTGACGCGCGCGGGGGGCGCTTGATAACCTCGCGGCGTTGATCGGCACGGTCCCGCAGCCCCCTCGAGAAAAGGGTTCTCATCCATGGCGAGCGTCAACAAGGTCATCCTGATCGGCAATCTCGGCCGCGACCCGGAGGTTCGGTACACCCAGGGCGGAAGCGCCGTCGCCAACTTCACGATGGCGACGACCGACACCTGGCAGGACCCCTCCGGCGAGAAGAAGGAGCGGACCGAGTGGCACCGGATCGTCGTCTGGGGGAAGCAGGCGGAGATCGTCGGTGAGTACCTGAGGAAGGGGCGCCCGGTGTATGTCGAGGGCTCCCTCCAGACCCGCGAGTGGACCGACCGGGAAGGCAACAAGCGGTACACGACCGAGGTCCGCGCGCAAAGGATCCAATTCCTCGGCAGGCCGGACGACCGGGCCGCGGCGGGGCCCGCCGCCAGCCATCCCCCCGCCGAGGAGGGCGCGGAGCCCGCGGGTCCCGGCTACGCGGAGGACGACATCCCGTTCTGAGCGTCCGCGGCGTGGCCTGAGCGCCCGCCCGGGCGTATAGATGGAGCTTCTCCGGAGGTCCGCGCCCGATGCGTCCACGCCTCGTCGTCTCGATCGTCCTGCTATCGGCCGCGGCCGGCATCGCCGCCGCCCAGGGGCAGCCGTCACGGCTCACGCTCGAGGCACCCAAGGACGGTGCGTGGGTGGCTCCCAAGCCGAAATTCGTCATCCGGACAGATGCCGAGGACGTTTCGAAGCTCCGGTTCCGGATCGAGATGTCGAAGGACGGATTCAAGACGATCGACTACACCTTCGATCAGCTGAAGTCGCCGAACGGCTGGGCGTACCTCCAGATGGAGAACGAGCCGCAGGGAGCGGTGTGCTTCCCGCAGAAGAAGCTCGCCGGCGGCACCTACGATTGGCGCGCCGCCAGCTGGGATGGGTTGTCGTGGGAGCCGGGCAAGGAAGTGTTCCGTGTCCGGATCGACGATGTCGCCCCCGCGGAGGTGCGCGGCGTCCGGATGTCGCGGCAGCCGAACGGCTGCCTCCGCGTGTCGTGGGAGCCGGTGGCGACGGACATGAACGGAGACGTCGAGCGCGTCGCCCGGTACCACATCTTCCGTTACAACAAGCGCTCGTCGGTCCCCTCGATCGGTCCGTTCGAGGTCGGAACGACGACCGAGCTGCAATTCGACGACTGCCCCAAGGACCTCAAGGACCTGCCGATGCTCTTCTACCGGGTCGAGGCCGAGGACGAGGCCGGAAACGTCTTCGGCCGCCGCATCTGGTAGCGGGTCAGCGCGCGGTCGCCCCGCCGGTTTCCTTCTTCGCGGACTCGGCGAAAGGCGACTGCGGAAAGCGCGACACGAGGTCCTGGTACGCCCGCCGCGCCTCGGCCTTCTTCCCCTGACGCTCCCGCACGCCCGCGAGCGCGAACAGAGCCGCATCGGGCGGGTACGCCCCGCCCGTCGCGGCCGACATCTCGGTCAGGAGCGCCGCCGCGCGGTCGAGGTTCCCGCTCGCCGCGAGCGCGTCCGCGAGCGTGGCCTTGCCGAGTGCCGCGAGCGTCGGATTCCCCGTCTGGGAGACTCCCTCGAGCACCGGCACGGCCTCGGAGGCGCGGCCGAGGGCGATGAGCGCGCGCCCGCGATAGAGCCGCGCGACAGAGCCCACCGCCTGCCCGCCCGCCTTGCTGGCCGCGTCGTCGAAGCGCGCGAGCGCCGTGGCGTAGTCGGGGGCCGGCGTCTTTCCGGAGGCGTCGGCCTGCGGCTCGAACGCGGCGAGCCCTTCCGCCAGCGCGCGGTTCGCGTCCCGGGAGGTGCTCTCGCGCCAGGAACTCCACCCGACGATCAGGGCCACGACGGCCATCAGGCCGATCCCCGCGCCGAGCACCGTGCGCCAGTGCTTCTCGACCCACTCGCCGAGATCGAACACGGTGTCGAGGAACTCGTCCTGGGTCAGGTCCTTCTTCGTGATCTTCGTCGCCATCGTCGATCCTTCCTCACGATTCCTTGGTGCGTGGTGGGCCTGGCAGGACTTGAACCTGCGACCTTGAGTTTAGGAAACTCCTGCTCTATCCGTACTGAGCTACAGGCCCCTTTCGCCGGACCCGCCCGTCACGCGTAGTGGATCAAGCTGAACACGTTATTCGAGCCGAGGTGCGCGCGCCCGCCCAGGCCGTCGAGCTCCACCAGGAAGCCGTACCCCGCCACGGTGGCGCCCAGCCGCGCCAGCAGGCGCCCGGTCGCTGCCGCGGTCCCCCCCGTCGCGAGCACGTCGTCGATGACGAGCACGCGGTGGTCCTTCGTCGCCGCGTCCTCGTGCACCTCGAGTCGGCCCTCGCCGTACTCGAGCGCGTACCCCTCGGACGCCGTCTTCCAGGGAAGCTTCCCCGGCTTGCGCACGGGAATCAGGCCGAGACCCAGATCGAACGCGAGCGCCGCCGCGAGCATGAAGCCGCGCGCCTCGATCCCGGCGACGAGATCGATCCGGTCCCCGCGGAACCGCTCGGACAGGCGCGCGACCGCCGAATGGAACGCGTCGCCGCGGCCGAACAGGGTCGTCAAGTCGTAGAAGCGGATCCCGGGCTTGGGATAGTCGGGCACCTCGCGGATGAGCTTCTTGAGATCGGCGACGAGCATGACCGAGGCCGTCCTCGACCCGAGGAAGAAATTGGTCGGGGCGAGAGGATTTGAACCTCCGACTCCCTGGTCCCGAACCAGGTGCGCTACCAGGCTGCGCTACGCCCCGACCTCGTTACCGAACCGGCGGAGCATAGCAGCGCGGCGCCATCCATTTCAAACGGGGAGCCCGGGGCCGGCTCAACGCTCCCACCCGAACTTGCCGACGAGCGGGACGAACCGGCAGGGGCCGTGCTCCTCCCGCCGGGGTCCGCCCGGCGTGAGGACGACCCGGACGAGCGTCTGGTCCTCTCCCTCGCCCTCGTCGGGACGGCCCGCGGCGAGCGGGAGGACGAGCCGTCCCCCCGGCTCGAGCTGCTCGAGCAGGGGCGCGGGAACGTCGGGAGCGGCCGCGGTGACGACGATCGCGCGGTACGGGGCGAACTCGCTCCAGCCGTAGGTCCCGTCGAAGATCTTGAAGTGCACGTTCTCGATGCCGAGCGCACGCACGGTCTTCTGGGCGCGCTTCGACAGCGCGGCGAGACGCTCGACCGAGAACACCTGCGCGAACAGGCGGCTCAGCACCGCGGCGTGGTACCCGCTTCCGGTGCCGATTTCGAGGACGCGCGCGGCGTCGTCCGGCCCGGCGAGCTCGCACATCCGGGCGACGACCCAGGGTTGGGAGATGGTCTGCTTCTCCCCGATCGGAAGCGGGGCGTCGGTGTACGCCTTCGCGCGGAGCGCCTCCTCAACGAACGGCTCGCGTGGAACGGCCCCGATCGCTTCGAGCACCCGCGGATCGGCGATCCCGCGGGACGAAAGCTCCCGCACCATCCGGGAGCGGCGGATGCCCCCCGCATCCTTCACGGGAGCGTCAGGCCCCAGGACGACACCTGTGCCATCGCGCTGGCGTGGGTGAGATTCGCGTGGAGGGGGCTGATCGAGACGAACCCGGATGCGATCGCGGCGTGGTCGCCGTCTGGCTCCCCGTGAGGGGTGGCGTCGGCCCCGGCGATCCAGTAGTAAGGGCGGCCCGACGGGTCGAGCCTCTCGATCGCGGCCGCGCGGTAGGTTCGCGTCCCCTGCCGCGTGACCCGGACGCCGCGCGGAGTTCCCTCCGGCACGTTCACGCTGAGGAACACCCCGGCGGGGAGAGGCTCGGCGAGAACGCGCCGCGCGAGGGGGACGATCAAGGACTCGGCGACACGGTAGTCCGCGTTTCCGTCGGCGTCCCGGGCCGCCGACCAGGCGATGGCGGGGATCCCCAGCATCGCCGCCTCGAGCGCCGCCGCGACCGTTCCCGAGTAGGTGACGTCGTCGCCGATGTTGAGCCCCCGGTTGATCCCCGACAGGACGAGGTCGGGCGCCCGGCCGTCCGTCAGGTTGAAGACCCCGAGATGCACGCAATCGGTCGGCGTCCCGTCGACCTCGAACCGGTCGCCGCCGCGCGCGCGGACCCGCAGCGGCCGGCCGAGCGTGAGCGCGTGGCCGGCCCCGCTGCGCTCGCGATCGGGAGCGACCACGAACACGCGGCCGAGTAGGGCCGCCGCGCGGGAGAGAACGGCGAGGCCCGCGGTTTCGAACCCGTCGTCATTGGTGACGAGGATCCGGGGTAGGTTCTCGGTTGCGGCGCTCACGAGGCGTCAGATACTCCGCGAATCGGACGCCTTACGCAACGCCTAGGCGGACTCCGCGCGCACGGCGCCGCCCCGCGCCTCCTCCCGGCCGGGCGCCGCCCCGGCCGGAGCCGCGATCCCGTGGGGGCGCGCCAGGACCGCCTCGTAGGTGTCGTGGTAGGCGCGGTGGTTCGTCCGCATCAGGCGGTCCCAGACGTTGAAGTAGAGCCCGTAGTTACAGTGCACCTTGCTGTGATGCATGTTGTGGTGGGTCGAGGTGTTGTGCCACCCGAAGAGCCAGTGCGTGGTGAACCCCCTCCAGAAGAGCTCGTAGCCGAGGTGCCCCGCCACGTTGAGTGCCGTCATGTAGAGAAGGAAGAGGTTCACCGCGGCCATGTGGCACGGCATCACGACCACGATCAGCGGCAGGATGCCGAACGAGATCGCCGCTTCGATCGGGTGGAACGCGAACGCCGCCCAGGGCGAGGGATTGAGCGATTCGTGGTGGACCCTGTGGATGCGCCTGAAGACGGGCTTTAGGTGGAGGAACCGGTGCGTCCAGTAAAAGTAGGCGTCGTGGAGGATCACCATGAGGACGACGGAGAGCGCGAAGTACCCCCAGCCGTGGTCGGCGATCTTCGGGTAGATCCGCGTGAACCCCATCTTCCACAGGAAGTAGGAGCCGAACCCGAGCAGCGTGTACACCACGAACGTCGACAACGACCACCTCAGCTCGTTCCACAGCCGGGCGGCCGACGGGATGCGCTGCTGGATCCGGCGGTGCTGGAGGGCCTTCGCGAACAGCTTCCACCAGAAGAGGTAGCCGAGGCCCGCGATGCTCATCGAGCGCACGGCGGTCACGATCAGGATGATCACGAGTATCTTCGCGAGCGTCGCCCATCCGAACGGATCGGCGTAGACGTTGAACATGTGCCCCAGGTATTCGGACATCCGGATCCTCGGCCCCCCGCCTTGCGGCGCCCGTCGGGAAGGGACCCACGAATATACGACGATCCGAGCGGAGGGGAATACGCGGCGGCGGGGGGCCTGGCTTCGACCTAGAATTCCGCGTGCCGCTCGTATTCGCGTTGTTCTTCGTCTCGGGTGCCGCCTGCTTGATCCTCGAGACGGTGGTCCGACGCCTGGTCGGGCTCTACGCGGGCACCGAGGCGACCGCGACCTCCCTGACGCTGGCGCTCTTCCTCGGAGGCCTCGCCGCCGGGGCCGCGGCCGCGGGGCCCTGGGCCGACCGGGCCCGCCGCCCGCTCCGGCTGTACGCGCTCCTGGAAGCCGGCGCCGGCCTCACGAGCGCCGCCGCGGTCGCCCTCCTCGCCCACGGACGCGACGTCCTCCTCGCCCCCGTGCGCGCCTGCGGACCGGGGGCGCTCGGAGATCTCGTGACCGCGGGGATCGTCGCGGCGATCGTGCTTCCGCCGGCGACGCTGATGGGGGGAACGCTTCCGGCGATCGCGCGATACGCCGTCGACGAGGCATCGCGGATCGTGACGCCGGTGGCCCGGCTGTACGCGATCAATACGCTGGGAGCTGCGGTGGGCGCCGCGGTGGCGGGATTCGTGCTGTTCGAGGCCCTCGGAATCTCGGAGACGGGGTACCTCGGCGCGGCGCTCTCCCTTGCGGCCTCCGGCGCGGCGATTGCCGCCGGCCGCGGCTTGCCCGCCGCCGACCCGGCGCGCACGCGAGCGAGCGCCCCGGCCCGGGCCGGGGACGTGGCGGCTCCCGGCGTTGCCCTCGCGTGCGCCGCGTCCTGCGGGATCGCAGCGCTCGGGTACGAGGTCATCTGGACGCGCCTGCTGGCGGTGCCGCTGCGCTCGTACGCCTACTCGTTCAGCCTCATGCTCGCGCTCCTCCTGCTCGGCATCGTTGCCGGGGCTGCGCTCGCGGGCCGCCACGAGCGTGCGTCCCCGCGCGTGCTCGCCATGCTGGCGTGGGCGCAGATCCTCGGCGCGGCCTGGGTCGCCGCGAGCGTCGCCTGGCTACCCTGGGTCCTCCGGCCCGCCGCGGAGGGATCCGGGTTCGGGGCCTTCCTCTGGAACGGTCTTCTGAGGGCGACTCCGGTCGTGCTCCCGCCCACCCTCGCGTCGGGGCTCGCCTTCCCTCTCGCGATCGGCCTCTACGTCGCCGCACCGGGCCGGGCGGCCTCCGGGATCGGCCGCCTCTACGCGGCGAACACCGCCGGGGCGATCACCGGCGCGCTGGCCGCGGCGCTCCTTCTGATGCCGTCGCTCGGGGCCTCGCGCGCGCTGGCGCTGCTCGCCGCGATCGGGGCTGCGGGCGGCGCCGTCGCCGCCGCCGCGCTCCCCCGCGGGCGCGCGGCACGGGCCGCGGCGATCGCCGTGCTGGGGGCGTGCCTCCTCGCCGCCGCGGCAACGCCGACGCGTCTCGCAGCGGCGTTCTCGCGGCCGGCGCGCGACGGCGAGGACGCCTCGCAGCGCCTCTACTTCGCCGAGGGCGCGAACGACACGGTCTCGGTCGTCAGGCGCAGCTATGGCTTCAAGGACCCGGACGCGAAGAGCATGATCGTCAACGGCATCGCGATGACAGCGACGGTCAAGCCGGTCTGGAGGTACATGGCGGCGGAGGGGCACCTTCCGGCGCTCCATGCTCCCCCCGGACGCGCCCTCGTCGTGTGCGTCGGGACCGGGATCACGCTCGCCGCGGTCGCCTCCCACCGGACCGTCGACGCGGTCGACGCGATCGACCTTTCGGGGGCGGTGCTCGGCGCGCTGCCGGTGTTCCGGAGAGAGAACGAGGGGGTCGCGGAGAATCCGAAGGTGCGCCTCGCCCGCGCCGACGGGCGGCACCACCTCGCGACGACGCCGCTCCGCTATGCGCTGATCACGCTCGAGCCGCCGCCACCGGTCGTCGCCGGATCGGTCCACCTCTACACGCTGGACTTCTACGAGCTCTGCAAGCGGCGGCTCGCACCGGGCGGGGTCCTCGCGCAGTGGCTGCCGCTGCACGCGCAGAGCGAGGCGTCGGCCCGGGCCGTGGCGCGCACCTTCCTCGACGCATTTCCGCATGCCGCGCTCTGGCTCCCCTCGATCCGAGACGCCGTCCTCATCGGAAGCGAGGCGCCGCTGCACCTCGACCCGTCCCGCCTTCTGGCGGCGTACGCCGATCCCGCGACGCGCGCCAACCTCGCCGCCGCGTATCTCGAGACCCCCGAGGCCCTGCTCGGGACGTACCTGCTCGACCGGGACGGGATCGCCCGTTGGTCGGCGGGCGCCGACCGGATCACGGACGACCGGCCGTCGATGGAGTTCTTCCTGCGCTACGGGCGCACGATGTCCGACCGCGAGATCGGCGCGCTCGTCGACGTCCCGCCCGGCTCGCTGTCGGCGATGCTCGGGGACGGCGCGCCCCCCGGCTTGCTCGAGGCGGCGAGGGCGGCGCGAGCGGCGCACCGCGCGTATCTCCGCTCGGAGATCGACGCCGACGTGGCCGCGGCCCGCGCTGCGGCGATTCCCGGGAGCGGAACGCGCTTCGGCCTCTACCGGCTCGGCTGCGACGCGCCGCAGCTCGAGACCCTGCGGCGCGACACCTCCGAGGGCGAGCCGTGGCGCCGCCAGCTCGCCGCGTGCGAGCGCCTCGTTCCCGGCGCCTTGCCCTGACGAATCTCCCCGGTGCTAGCTCTCGGGGGCCGGCTCCTCCGCGAGGCTTCCCGCCTCGTCGTCGAGCATGCGATAGAGGGTCCGGCGGTCGATGTCGAGCGCGCGGGCCGCGGCCGCCTTGTTCCCGCCGTGCAGCTCGAGGACGCGCCGGGCGTAGCTCCGTCCGAAGGCGGCGAGCGTGAGCCCCGCGCGCGCCGCGGCTCCCAGCCTGTCGGCGTCCGCCTCGGTGTCCGGCGCCGGGAGGCCTGAGAGGTCCTCGGGGACGATCGTGTCGTGATCCGTCAGCGCGACCGCGCGCTCGATCGTGTTCGCCAGCTCGCGGACGTTTCCCGGCCAGTCGTGCGCGAGGAGGCGGCGGAGCGCGCCCGTGGAGATCCCGACGAGCGGACGGTTGAAGCGGGCGCACGCCCGCTCGACGAGCCGGTCGACGAGGGGGACGAGGTCCTCCCGCCGCTCGCGCAGGGGCGGCACCTCGATCCGGATCACGTTGAGCCGGTAGAACAGATCGGCGCGAAAGCGCCCCTCCCGCATCGACACCTCGAGGGGCTGGTTGGTCGCGGCGACGATGCGCGCGTGGACCTCGATCTCGTCGGTGGCGCCGACCGGGCGGATCCGCCCCGATTCGAGGACGTGCAGGAGCTTCGCCTGCGCCTCGGCCGGCAGCTCTCCGATCTCGTCGAGAAAGAGGGTGCCCCGCTCGGCCGCGGCGAACAGCCCCTTGCGGTCCTCCTTGGCGTCGGTGTAGGCGCCGCGCCGCACGCCGAACAGCTCCGCCTCGACGAGCGTCGGCGGGAGCGCCGCGGCGTTGGCGCGCACGAACGGCTGGGAGCTGCGCGGGCCGGCCTCGTGGACGATGCGGGCGAGCTCGCCCTTGCCGGTGCCGCTCTCGCCGGTGAGCAGGACCGTGGCGTCGCTGCGCGCGGCCCGGCGCGCCAGCTCGACCGCGCGCATCATCGCGGGGCTTTCCGCGACGAGCTTGGGGGCGGCCTCACCGCCGAGCCGCTCCCGGAGGCGGATGATCTCGTGCCGCATCTGGCGCGCGCGCAAGGTCCGCTCGATCGCCAGGCAGAGCACCTCGATCCGGAACGGCTTGGTCACGAAATCGGCCGCGCCGGACTGGATCGAGCTCACGGCGAGGTCGATGCTCCCGAACGCCGTGATGAGGATGACCATCTGGTCCGGCCGCCGCGCCTGGATGGCGGCCATGAGCTCGGTGCCCCGCATCCCGGGCATCTCCACGTCGGAGATGACGACGTCGAAGGCCGTCTCCTCGATCCGGCGGATCGCCTCGTCCGGCGAGGTCGCTTCCACGACGTCGTACCCCTCGCGGACGAGCTCCTCGCTGAGATAGGAGACCACCTCGGGGTCGTCGTCGAGGACGAGCAGGCGCGCGCGGGGCCGCGTCATGCCCGCGCTCCCGCGACCGGAAGATCGATCGTGACCCGCGTCCCCGCCCCCTCCGTCGATGCGACGCTCATCCCGCCTCCGTGTGCCTGGACGATGGCGCGCACGACGGGAAGGCCGAGACCGGTCCCTCCCTGTGCGGCGCGCGTGGTGAAAAACGGCTCGAACAGCCGGGCCCGGATCTCCTCGCTCATGCCGCACCCGTCGTCCTCGACGGCGAGCCGCACGGCGGCAACCCGGCCGTTCGCGGAATCGATCGCGCTCGAGGACAGGCGCAAGGTGATCCGTCCGCCTTCCGGCGTCGCGGCGAGCGCGTTCTTGAGGACGTTCAGGACGACCTGCTGGATCTGGTCGATGTCGGCGACGACCGGCGGGATCCGTCCGTCGGTGACGACCGTGAGCGCGATTCCGCGCCGCCGGGCGGAGGGCTCCACGAGGTCGAAGATCGCCCGCACCGGCACCGCCAGGTCGATCGGTGCGAACGCCGAGGGGCGGCGGCGCGAGATGTCGAGGAGCCGCTCGACGATGCGCGCGATCCGGTCGGCTTGCTCGGCGAGGATCGAGGCGTTCTTGCGGACCTCCTCCGGGCGCAGGTCGTGCGTGAGCAAGGCGCGCGCGCGGCCACTCAAGATCTGGAGGGGCGAGCCGATTTCGTGCGCCAGCCCCGCCGACAGCTGACCTATCGTCGCGAGCTTGTCGACCCGCTGGAGCCCCTGTTCGATGGCGATCCGGGTCTCGACCTCGCGGGCGATCCGCTCGTGGGCGACGCGGAGGTCCCCGGCGAGCGCGTCGAACTCCTCCGCGAGACGGCCGACCTCGTCGTTGCGCCGCGTTCCGACCCGCGCCGCGGGCTCCCCCGCGCGCAGCTTCTGCATCTCGGCGGCCATCCGGGTGAGCGGCCGCGTGACCCAGATCGTGCCGAGCAGCGCCTGCGCCCCCGTGACCGCGACGACCAGGGCCACGAGCGAGATCAGGATGGCGCGGCGGGTGTCGTGAAGGTCGCGCCGCACCTCGGCGAGGGGCTTCACCGCGACGATCGCGCCGATGTCGTGCCCGTTGTCGTCGATCAGCGGAAGGCCCAGGGTCGCCCGCCACCGGATGTCGGTGTCGATCTCGAGGATCGGGGCGCGCTGGGTCGACGCCTGTGACGCGAAGCGGTGCAGGACGTCCTCCTCCTGGCTCCCGGCCGACTGCGCGCGCAGCGCGCCCCCGGGGGCGAACACGAAGAGGTCGAGGTCCGGGGCGATCCCTTCGAGAGAGTCGAGCGCCCCCTGGATGTCCGTGAACTGCTGGTCGCGGAGCGCGTGCTCGAACGAGACCTGGCACGCATTTCCGAGCGTCCGGATCTCGCGGTCGACCGCCCCGCGGAGGTCCCGCCGCTCCTGAACCATCTGGCGCCAGCCGTGGACGCCGGCGATCAGGAGCGTGACCCCGCTGATCCCGAGGGTCAGCTTCGCCGAAACCCGCATCGTGACTCCCGATCGCCCCCCGGGAGCGGGGAAAGCATGTACCAGGTGTGGCAGAAATGCCAACGGTCCGTCCTCGTCCTCGTGCCGCCACAGCGCGGTCCGGCCCGGAATCGCGGCGTTCGCCTTCCACGGCGACGCTGCGGCAAGGCCATTGCAATCGGGATGCGCATGATGAGGAACTCGGTCTCCCGAATCGTCCTGGCGTGTGCTTCGGTGACGGCGTTGGCCGGCCGTGGGTGCACGTCCTCCCTCGGGACGAGCCGGCCCGTTGCGACCGCCGAGGCCCCTGCCGCGGCGGGAGCGGGCGTCATCCGGCTCCCGAAGGCTTCGCTCGACTACATCCGGACGGCCTCCGTCGAGGACGTCAGCGCCGCGCTCGAGCTCCGCGTTCCCGCGAGGGTGGAGTTCCGCGAGACCGCGCTTTCGCGCGTCGGCGCGCCGGTGGCGGGTCGCGTGGTCTCTCTCGCCGTGAAGGCGGGGGATCGCGTCCGTGCCGGAGATCCCCTGCTGACAATGGCCTCCCCCGAGGCTGCGGCGGCGCGGACGGCCCTGGCGGCCGCCCGCGCCGCGCTGACCGAGGCCCAGGCGGCCGCCGACCGGGAAGACCGGATGATGCAGGCCGGGGTCGGCATCGAGCGCGAGCGCGTCGAGGCCCAGGCCCGCCTCTCCGAGGCCCAGGCCGAGGTCGAGCGCGCGGAGGCCACCGCCGGCCTGATCGGCGAGGGCCACGGCGCCACTCTCGTGATGCGCTCGCCGATCGCCGGCTCGGTTCTTGGGGTGCGCGCGTCGGTCGGCTCGGCCGTCGAGCCGGGCGGCGATCCCCTGATCGAGATCGGCGATCCCAGCGCGACGTGGATCGTTGCCGATGTCCCCGCCCGCGACGTGGTCACCGTCGCGGAGGGCGACGCGGCGGAGCTCGAATTCGGTGCGTCGCCGGCGCCGCTTGCGGGGCGCGTCGTGTCGGTCGGGTCGGTGGTCTCCGACGCGCTCCGCACGGCGCCGGTGCGCGTAGTGCTCGATGCGCCCCCGCCGGGACTGCGCCCGGGGACCTTCGGCCGCGCGCGGATCAAGACCCGGGTGCGCGCGACGACGCTCCCCTCCGAGGCGGTCCTGATCCGCGGAGGAACCGAGACGGTCGTCTACGTGGCCACGGCGGACGACACTTTCGAGCGGCGGAGCGTCGTCGTCGGCAAGCCGATCGACGGGCGCGTGCAGGTGGTGTCGGGGCTCGGCCCCGGCGACCGCGTCGTCGTCTCCGGGGCGCTGCTCCTCGACGGCGCGGCCGAGCAGCTCCTCTAGCCCGGCGGGCCCCTTGCTCTCCTCCCTCATCCGCCTCTGCGTGCATCGCCGTCTCCCCGTCCTGGCGGCGGTCGCCGGCATCGCGGCCTACGGCGTCGCCGCCTACCGCAGCACCGCGATCGAGGCGTTCCCCGACGTGACCAACATGCAGGTCATGGTCATCGCCCAGATGCCGGGCCAGGCGCCCGAGGAGGTCGAGCGCCAGGTCACGATCCCGCTCGAGCGCGTGCTCAACGGGACGCAGGGCATGATCGAGATGCGCAGCGAGAGCCTGTTCGGCCTGTCGCGCATCTGGCTCGTGTTCGACGACGGCGTCGACGGATTCCGCGCACGCACGATCGTCACGGAGAAGATGCAGGAGGCCGATCTTCCGGAGGGCGTGCAGCCGGAGCTGGCGCCCGACGACACACCTCTCGGCGAGATCTACCAGTACCGTCTCGTCAGCGACCGTCACGCGCCGGAGCGGATCCGCTCCGAGCAGGAGTGGGCCGTCTCGCGGATCCTGCGTCAGGTCCCCGGCGTGGCCGACGTGGTCAATTTCGGCGGATTCCTCAAGGAAATCCACGTCCTCGTCGACACCGCGGCGCTCTCCGCGCACGGGCTCACCCTCGAGGACCTGTGCGGAGCGATCGCGCGATCGAACCAGAACGTCGGCGGAGGATTCATCCGCCACGGAGATCAGGAGCTGGTCATTCGCGGCGTGGGATACCTGCACGATCCGCGCGAGATCGGCCAGACCGTGCTCAAGAACGAGGGCGGCACGCCGGTGACGGTCGGCGACGTGGCGACGCTCGTCGTGTCGAGCACGCCCCGCCGCGGGAACATCGGCTACGGCGACAAGATCGACGTGACGGAAGGGTTCGTGCTCCTGAGGCGCGGGGAGAACCCGTCGCGCGTGCTCGACGGCGTCCACCAGAAGGTCGCGGAGCTCAACGACCACATCCTGCCCAAAGGGATGCGGATCGAGCCGTTCTACGACAGGACCACGCTCGTCGATCTGACGCTGTCCACCGTCCATCACAGCCTCCTGTTCGGGGCCCTCCTCGTCGCGGGGGTGGTCTGGCTGTTCCTGCGGAGCCTGCGGTGCTCGGTGATCGTCGCGTCGGTGATTCCCCTCGCCCTGCTCACCGCGTTCATCGGCCTGAAGTGGCTCGGCCTCCCGGCGAACCTGATCTCGATGGGGGCCATCGATTTCGGCATCCTCGTCGACGGCGCGGTCGTCCTGGTCGAGAACGTCCTGCACGAGACCGCGGTGCGCCGACCCGAGACGCGCGGGGCGATGCTGGGCGTCATCGTCCACGCCGCGCTCGACGTCGCCACGCCGACGTTCTACGCGATGGCGATCATCATCGCGGCCCTGATCCCCGTCTTCACGCTCGAGCGCGTCGAGGGGCGGATCTTCCGGCCGCTCGCGATGACCTACAGCTTCGCGCTGGCCGGGGCGCTGGTGTTCGCGCTGACCGCGGTTCCGGCGCTGTGCGCGGTGATGCTGCGGCCGCGGACCGTGCCGGCGGGCGATCCGAGATTCCTGACGGTGCTCCGCGCGTGGTTCCGGAGCGCCCTGTCCTGGTCGCTCGGGCACCGGAAGGCGATCGCCTCCGCGGCGGTCGGGCTCGCGGTGGTCGGGGCGCTGTCGGTCAGCCGGCTGGGCACGGAGTTCCTCCCGGAGCTCGACGAGGGGGACTTCGTGATCTTCGTCGAGATGCCGCCGAGCATCTCCCTCGAGAAGGGGGGCGAGGTGCTCACCGACGTGCGGGAGAAGCTCCTCGCCTTCCCCGAGGTGATCGAGGTGATGAGCGAGCAGGGACGCCCCGAGGACGGGACCGACGACGAGGGCGTCAACATGAGCGAGACCTTCGTCCACCTCAAGCCGCACGGCGACTGGCGGCGCGGGGTGACCAAGGACAGCCTCATCGACGAGATGCGCGCGTCGCTCACCCGGATCCCGGGGGTCGATTTCAACTTCTCGCAGCCGATCAAGGACAACGTCGAGGAGGCCGTCACCGGCGTGCGCGGGAAGGTGGTCCTCAAGATCTTCGGCCCGGACCTCGAGGCGATGCGGGAAACCCTCGAGAAGTGCCGGGCTTCGCTTTCTCGGGTGCGCGGCATCGTCGATCTCGAGCTCTATCGCGACGCCACCGTGCCGCAGCTCCGGGTGACGCTCGACCGTTCCGCGCTCGCCCGGGCGGGCATCACCGTGGGCGCGACGCAGGACGTCATCGAGACGGCGCTCGCCGGGAAGGTCGTCACCGAGATGTGGGAGGACGAGCGGCCGGTCCCGATCCGGGTCCTCCTGCCGCAGTCCGAGCGGTTCGATCCCGAGACGATCGGGTCGATCGTCGTGCCGGCGGCCGGCGGGAGCCGGGTCCCGCTCGCGGAGCTCGCCTCCATCGCGATCGACAAGGGGCGCGCCTGCATCAATCGCGAGGCGAACAGCCGCGTGCTCGCACTGAAGTTCAACGTCGACGGTCGCGACATGGGCAGCGTGGTGAAGGAGGCCATGGCGGTCGTGCAGCGCGACGTCAAGCCGCCCGAGGGCCACTTCTTCGTCTGGGGCGGCGAGTTCGAGAACCAGGACCGCGCGATGAAGCGCCTCGGCGTGGTCGTGCCGGTGTCGGCGCTCGTGGTCTTCTCGCTCCTCTACATGGCGCTCGGCTCGGCGCGCAGCGCCTCGATCGTGCTCGCGGTCGCCCCGTTCGCGATGACGGGCGGCGCCGCGGCGCTCCTGGTGTGCGGGATCAATCTTTCGGTCAGCGCGGTCGTCGGCTTCATCGCCCTGCTCGGCCAGGTCTCGCTCGCGGCGCTGCTCGTCATCAGCGCGATCGAGTCGCGGCGGCGGGAGGGCGAGGCGCTGGCGTCGGCGATCGTCGCGGGGGCGTCCGCGCGCCTGCGGGCCGTGCTGATGACCGCGCTGCTCGCGATTCTCGGGCTGACCCCGATGGCGATCTCGCGTGGGGTCGGCAGCGAGATCCAGCGTCCCTTCGCCCTGGTGATCATCGGCGGGTTGTTCACGTCGATCGCCGTCGTGCTCTTCCTCCTCCCGATCGTCTACGCGACCGTGACGAGCCGGGAGATGCCGGTTCCGGAGACCGACGAGGATCTCCGATGACGTTTTTCGTCCCCTTGCTCCTTTCCGCCGCCGCGGCCGGTGCTGCGCCTCCACTCCCCTTGGTGAGTCGCGCGCCGGTCGCGGCGGTGGGAAGCACGAGCTCCCTCCCGCCGACCGTGGACCTCTCGCTGTCCGAGGCGCTCGACATGCTCCGGAACGGGAACGCGCGGACCGAGGCGGACAAGGCCCCGATCGAGGCGGCGCGCGCCGACCTCGTCGCGGCGGCGGTCGCGCCGAACCCGACGATCGCATACGAGGGCACGCGCCTCCACTCCGGGACGAACACGGGTGCGGCCGATGTCGACACGCTCACCGCGGAGTGGCCGGTGCTGCTCTTCGGGCAGCGCAAGGCGCGCAAGGACGCGGCCGGGAGCGCGGTCGCCGCGTCGGAGGCCCACGTGGCGGCGGACTTCGCCGAGCGCGCGCGCGACCTCCGGAAGGCGTACGACACGCTGCGGATCCAGCAGGAGCGCGTCGAGGTGCTCACCGAAGCGCGCGAGGACCTGACGCGAATCGCAGGGATCGTCGCGGCGCGGCGGAGCGCGGGCGATGCGTCGGATTACGATGCGCTCCGGGTCGAGACCGAATCCCGCGAGATGGGCGCGCAGCTCGGCGACTCGGAAGGAGACCTCTCGGAAGCGCAGGGGCGCGTGGCCTCGATGCTCGCCCGCCCGGCGCTGATCCCGCGCGCGACCCGCGACGTGAAGCCGGCGGCGATCGAGCCGCTCGACGCCGAGGCGCTCTGGCCGGAGGCCGAATCGAAGCTCCCGGAGCTCGAGGCCGCCCGGCGGGACGGCGCCGCGGCGCGCGCGGGCGAGCACGCCGCCCGCCGCGACCGCTGGCCGGCCCCGGCGTTGACCGGGGGGGTCGAGAGCACGCGGGACGCCTCGAGCAAGTCGTGGGTCTTCGGCCTGTCGTTCCCGATCCCGATCCTCGACCGGAACCAGGGCGCGCTGGCGCACGCGCAGGCGGCCGCCGACGAGGCGGACCTGAGGCGCAAGGCGCTCGAGGCCGAGCTCCGCGCGGAGCTCGACGCCGCCGTCCGCGTCGCGGTGCGCCGACGCGCCGCGGTCGCCGAGCTCGAGACGGGAGTGGCCTCCAAGGTCCCGCAGATGCGGTCGATGGCGGAGACGGCCTATCGCGAGGGGCGCGGGGGGATCCTCGAGCTACTCGACGCGCTCCGCTCGCTCACGGCCACGCGCCTCGCGCGCCTCGACGCGCTGCAGTCGATGGCCGAGGCGGACGCCGACCTCCTCTTCCTCCTCGGGCGCGCCGATCAGGACGCCGCGCCGGGATCCTAAGGGACCAAATCGGTCCCGCGCCCGCGGGCCGCGCGCGTGCCCGCGAACCTAAGATGCCCCTTCCGCGGCGGACCGTCCGCGCCCGATCGCGGCCAGGAGGCATCATGAGCGTGCTCACCGACAAGAAGGCCGACCTCGCGGGCCCGGGAATCTCGACCTACGCCGAGGTCGCGAAGATCCTCCCGTCCGACTACCGGCCGCTTCTCGATCCCAAGGAGACGCAAGTCGCGCTGGCGGCCATCAAGCGCTTCATCGAGGACGGCCTGTGCAAGGAGCTGAACCTCTTCCATGTCGAGGTTCCGCTGATCGTCACGAAGGAAAGCGGCGTCAATGACTATCTGGATCGCGACGGCTCGCGGACGCCGATCGAGTTCCCCTGCGGCCTGGGCCTCGAGAAGCGACTGGACTGCCAGGTCGTCCAGGCGGCGACGAAGTGGAAGAGGATGGCGCTCCGCCGGTTCGGCTGCGAGGTCGGCGAGGGGATCTGCACCGACATGCGCGCGGTGCGGAAGGACTACTTCCTCGACCACGATCACAGCGCCTACGTCGACCAGTGGGACTGGGAGAAGCGGATCGCGGAGTCCGACCGGAATCTCGACATGCTCCGCCGAACGGTCCGCGGCATCTGGCAGGTGATCAAGGGCGCCGAGGCGTTCGTGCAGGCGCACTTTCCCGCCCTGCGGGACCCCCGCTTCCCGCTGCTGCCCGAGGAGCTGACCTTCCTCCACGCCGAGGAGCTGCTCGAGATGTACCCGAATCTCCCGCGCAAGCAGCGGGAGACGGAGCTCCTCCAGAAGCACCCGGCGGTCTTCATCATCGGGATCGGCTCGGTGCTCAAGGACGGATACCCGCACGAGATGCGCGCCGCTGACTACGACGACTGGGTCACGCCGACGATCACCCGTAACGGCGAGACCTATCACGGCCTGAACGGGGACATCCTCGTGTGGAACCCGGTCACGAAGAGACGGCACGAGCTGTCCTCGATGGGGATCCGGGTCACGAAGGAGACGCTCAAGCAGCAGCTCAAGCTGGCCGGACAGACCGATTTCCTGAAGCTCCCGTATCACCGCGCGATCGTCAGTGACGAGATCCCGCTGTCGATCGGCGGCGGAATCGGTCAATCGCGGACGACGATGCTCCTGCTCCGGAAGGCGCACCTCGGCGAGGTCAGCGTCACCGTGTGGCCGAAGGAGCTGAAGACGATCTGCGAGAAGCGGAACATCTTCGTTCTCGACTGAGGATTGGGGAAAAGTGGTCGGCGGAGAGGCTGCTTGCTACGCGGGAACGACGACGTAGGTCGACGAAGAGGTTGGACGCGGAATCCTCTGCCCCGTAGCGCGCAATCCTTCGACGTGGAACCGGATCGCCGCGCGCATGCGTGCGACGGTGCGCTGACGCGTCGGTCCGGTGGCCGCGCAGCCCGGCAAGTCCGGCGAATAGGCCGAATAACCGGTTCTGGCTTTCTCCACGACGATGAGAACTTTCATTGTTCTCTCCCTGCCTGTCGAAAGATACTCCTGAGCGTCTTCGGAGCCAACTCATCGCCGGGTTTCCCGGCGATCGTGACGAGACCGCGGCGGACAGGATGAGCGAGTTGTCTGTGGCTTCCGCGCTGGCGGACGACGTACCAGCCGTCCCGTTCCAGCAGGCGAAGGACGTCGCGGACTTTCAGTTGACCCCGCCGACCGTCTCCACGGCGTCGAGGTTCTCATCGACGCCGAGGGGTCGACGGGCCGGGGCGATCGATAGCGGTTGCGAGACGGAAACGCCGCGGATCAGCCGATCAGTTCAAGAGGTCGATCCGAACAGATCCGCCTGAGGATCCCAGAACGGGCCGGTCAGGCCGATCCGCGCGAAGATCTCGCGCATCTCCGCCGGCTGCGGGCGCCGCGAGTCGGGCTGCAGGCGGGTGGAATACCACGCGCGCGCAAGCCCCCACAGCTGGTCGATGCGAACGAGGGGCCTGAGCGGATAGGAGTTCGCGGCGCACCAGGCACGCACCTGTTCTTCCGACCGGAAGAACAGCATCCGGCTTCAAGTGAAGACGATGTCGTCCCACCAGTGCGCGGCCGGGACGACGCAGTGGAACAGCCAGTCGCAATCCCCCGGGCCGTCCTCGTCGATTCGCAGCTCGAGAGGCTCGCGGCTCTGCTCGCAGCGCGAGTGAACCACCGCCGGCCTGCGAAGCGCCGCGGGGATGCCGAGCGCGTCCCACGCACAGTTCGCGAAGTACGGAACGCCTTCCGCTATCACGCGGTGCTGGGTCGGCACGCCGGAAAACGGCGGTGCCATCCGGATGGATTCCCCGTCAGGCTGGAGAACGAGGACGCGCTGGGTGCGCAGCCGTCCGAACGCCTCGCGGATCTCGGGAACCGGCGACGAGACGTCCTCCGCGACGTCGGAGACGCTCGGCCGGACGCCGGTCTTCGCGAAGTGCCGGTAGATCGCGAGCTTGACGTCGAGGTCGGAGATCATCCCGCCGTCGATTACGGCACGATGTCGCAGGGTCCGTCCTGGACGCACGCGGTTGCGCCGGCGCACTGCGCGACGCACATGTTCGAGTACTTGCACCCGCCGGCGCAGGTGACCGGGCAGTAGTTGTCGGCACACAGGCAGAAGTTGCTGCGCGGACATCCGGTTCCGCCGCCTCCCCCGCCCCCGCCGCCGGGCTTTCCGGCGAGCAGTTGCGTCGAGCCGAACACCGCGACCAGCGTCAAGGCGGAGACGAGTCCGATTCGAGCGAGTCGAGTTCTCATGACGGCTCCTCCATCGGCCGATGCTACACCGGGACGTTGCCGGCGGCGTGGATGCGGCGTACATTGACGGCGCCATGACGCACCGCGCGATCGATATTCTCGGAATCTCCACCGATTGCGCCCCGTGTGCGTCTTCCGGCGGCCTCCCCGGCTACCGATACTGAACTCTTCCCTTCGATAGGCGAGCGGTTTGCCGCGCCCCATCGGGCGCGCTGTCGACCATCGCATTCCACATGTCGCATTTCGACAAAGGAGCAGGATCGCCATGGAAGCCCGTGAAGATTCGCGTTCAGCCTACGAAGCCGCGGCACAGGACGAGGCGGTCGATCCGCGCTGCGTCCCCGTCCATCTCGAGGGACCGGCCCCCGAGGGAGGCGCGATTCCGTACCCCGCCTACACGCTCGCCGATCACGGCACCTGGGCGCGCCTCTACGCCCGCCAGCGCGGGCGTCTTCCGGACCGGTCGTGCCGCGAGTTCCTCGACGGGCTCGACGCGATGCGCTTCCCCGACGCGCGCATCCCCGCGCTGCGCGACGCGAGCCGGGTCCTCGAGTCGGCGACGGGATGGAAGGTCGCGCGCGTGCCGGGGCTGCTGCACGAGGAGGAGTTCTTCGCCTTCCTCGCGCGCCGTGTCTTCCCGTCGACCGACTACATCAGGCCGCCGCACGAGATGGACTACACGCCGGCCCCCGACATGTTCCACGATGTCTTCGCCCACCTCCCGATGATCGTCCACCCGTCGTTCGCCGACTTCTACCAGCGGATGGGGCGCGCGGCGCTTCGGGCGAAGGGCGCCGACCGGCGGCGGATCGAGCGGTTCTACTGGTTCACGGTGGAGTTCGGGCTGATCGCGACGCCCGACGGGATCCGCGTCTACGGGAACGGCATCCTGTCGTCGTACTCCGAGATCGAGCACGCCCTCACCGATGCGGTGACGAAACTGCCGTTCGATCCCGCGCGGATCGTGGAGCAGGAGTACGACGTCAATCACCTGCAGCCGCTGCTGTTCGTGATCGACTCGTTCGAGCAGCTCGAGGCCGGGTTCGACGCGTGGGCGCGCTCGCGGGGGCTGATCGGCCCCTGACACGCTCCGGGCGTATCGTTGGGCGTGGCGACGCGACCCGGGATTCGAGCCGGCCTGCTGCTCCTGCTCCTGGCATCCGCGGTACGCGTGCGCGCGGCGACGGTCACCGTTCAGGTCGTCGAGCGTGGCGGGCGCGGGATCGGCAATCAGCGGGTCGTCCTCTATCCGGTCGTTCCGGGCGAGCCGTTCGACACCGGCGCGTTTGTCTTCCACGGTCGAGGCGCCGGGAGCTGCACGACCGATGCGGCGGGGGCGTGCACGATAGACGGACTAGCGGCGGGGGTCTACGTGCCGGATCTCCGGCCCCTCGTCGATCCCAACATGGCGCCGCCCATCGGATCGCTGACCGACGCGTACGGGACCGTCACCCTGGGGAAGGCCGAGGCGCGCGAGACCCTGCGGATCGAGCTCGACCGCGGCGTGCGCGTGGAGCTGCGCCTCGCGTTCAGCAAGACGCTCCCGTCCTCGCGCGCCGTGGAGCTGACCTCGGACACGGGGTTGACGACGCGCACGATGCTCGACTCACGCGGGCTCGCGGAGGTCGCTCTCGCCGGCGGCCACTGGACGGCGCACCTGACGGGCCCACAGACTGCGTTGCTCGCCAGCGTCGAGCTCGACGGCGAACCCCTCGACACGGCCGACGTGCCGTTCACCCTGACGCCGCCGTCCTCGAGCCGGTTCATCACCTGGACGATCACCGAGCCGTGCTCCGTCTACGGGATGGTAGCGTCGAACCGGCCGCAGCCGGGGGTCACGGTCGCGGCGACGCTCGTCGCCCCCGGGCCGTGGGCCTCCTCGCCCTTCTGCCGCGGGGTCGATTGCGCCGGAGCGCCGCAATCCGGAGTCGGTCCCAACGGCTGGTACTCGATGGAGTTCCCGTGCGGCGGCTGGTCGATCGCCCCGGCCGGACCGTCGCTGATCGAGTCGATGCCTCCGTCGGCTCGCGTCGACCTCGCGGACGGCCTCGGCGCTCGCGTCGATTTCACGGTCCGGGAGAAGGAGCCGAACGACGAAGGAGATGATTCCAAAGACGCGCTCGCCGTTCACGTCGAGGGTCCGACCAAGGAACCGATCGCGAGTGCGCCCGTCGAGCTCTGGCCCGACGCGGCGCCGAAGGAAGGCGGCGCGCCGCTTGGCGTCAAGACCACCTTTCCGTTCGGGGGGACGGCTTATTTCGAGCACGTTCCCGCGGACACAGCGTGGATACGGGTTAAGGTGCCGGGATTCCTGACGGGCGTCGTTCCGGTCCCGGCCGCCGATCCCGAGAGGAAGACCACTCGCCGCACCACCGTGCGACTCGGCCGAGGGGCTTCGATCGAGGCCAGAGTGCGCGATGCCGCGGACCATCCGGTTCCCGGAGTGGCTCTCGAGGTCGTCCTCGTCGATCCCCCGGACACGCATGGAGACGCCTCCTCGCGTCTGGCGGCGCAGGATCCGATCGTCGACGTTCCGCCCTCGACCGATCAGACCGGACACCTGCTCGTGACGGGCCTGGTGGGCGGAACCTACGCCGTGAAGCCGGAGCTGTCCGGACCGTCCGCACCCGGCGCCACGCTCGAGATCGGCGCCCCGGGCCAGACGCGCAGCGACAGCGCGACGATCTCTCTCGCCGAGAACGGCCACGCGGAGCTCGAGATCCGTGTCGTTCCCGCCGCGTCGCTGAGCGGCCGTCTCGCGTGCGCGGACGGGGGGCCGATCGTTCCCAACTACGAGGCGTGCGTCCTGCGGCCTCCGCCCCCCGGCGAGACGGAGGTCGACCGCGAGCGGTGCAAGCAGGCGGTCATCCCGGTCCGGACCGGACTCCTCACCGGCGACGCGCGCGACACGTTCCGTGTCGGGCCGCTGACGCCGGGCCCCTACCGGCTCTCGTTGCGCCCGCGTGGGTACGCTGAATGGACCTGGGCCCTCGGCTCGCCGAACCCCGACGACGCGGTGCTCGCGCAGGTTCTCGGGACCTCCGCCGTCGAGCTCGGCACGATCAAGGTGCTCTGTGGCCCCGCCATCGAGATCCGGCCGAGCGTCAAGTCGACCGATCCCGCGCTGGACATGTCGCTGTCTGTCGTTTCGGGAGTGATCTCGAGAACGGGGAAGGACGGGAAGAAGGAGACCCGGACGCTGGTTGCCGAGCGGTCGCACGATCGCGTCGTGTTTCGCGAGCTCCCCGAGGGAGAGTGGGCGCTCGACGCGACGGTCGCGCACCCGCACATTCTTCCACCCGCTCCGATTCACCTGAGCGCGACGCTGACTCTCGAGCGCGGAAAGCTTTCGAGCCAGCGCCCCGCGGTCACGGGCGTCGGAGGCGCCGTCGTCGTGCTCACCTCGGCCGGGACCGCGCGGCTGATCGCAGTCTCCGGCGAGGCGCGCGTCGAGGCGGGGAAGAACGGGCGCGTGGAGTTCGACGGCGTCGCACCGGGGACCTACACGGCCGAGGAGTGCCGGGACCACGACTGCACGACCCTCGGCCGGCGGTGGGCGGCCGTCGAGGTCGCCGCGGCGGCGACCCGGGAGCTGCGCCCGTGACGGCGACCGCCTATACCCGCGTCCACGATCTGGCCGTCATCTGGATGGTCCTGTGCTGGATCGGCTACGGGATCCCGTTTCTGCTCCGGAAGCGATTCCCCGGCGCGACGGATCGAAAGCGCGATCCGAGATCGATCCCCGGCATCATCGTTCAGTCGGTCGCCTACGTTCCGGTCTGGGCGGTCCGGCGCCCTCCGGGCACGCCGATCGTCCCGCTCGGCCCCGCGCTCGACTGGATCGGACCGTTCCTCGTGTTCGCGCTCGGGTCGATCTCCGTCGTGATGGTCGTCTCCGCCGTGCGCACGCTCGGCCGTCAGTGGAGCCTCGCCGCGCGGCTGACCGAGGGGCATCGCCTCGTGACCGAGGGCCCGTACCGCTTCGTCCGGCACCCGATCTACGCCGCGATGGGAGGGATGATGCTCGTCACCGGCATCGCGATCAGCCGCGCCTGGGTGATCCCGCCCGCGGCGGCGCTGTTCGCGATCGGAACCGCGATCCGGGTCCGGAGCGAGGAGCGGCTCTTGCGCGAGGCGTTCGGGGAGGAGTTCGAGGCGTTCCGGGAGCGCGTCGGAGCGGTCCTCCCCCGTCTTCGCTGACCGGATTATTCGCCGATCAGGTGTGCGACCACCTCCCGGCGGTGCGGTGCCGCGCGGTGCTCCCAGACGTAGATCCCCTGCCACGTCCCCAGCGTCGGACGTCCGTTCTCGACGGGAAGCGACAGTGAGGTCGCGGTGAGCGCGGCCCGCACGTGCGCCGGCATGTCGTCGTCCCCTTCGACCGTGTGCTCGAAGATCGGATCGCCGGGGGGCACGAGGCGCCTGAAGAAGCGCTCGAGATCGGCCCGCACGTCGGGATCGGCGTTCTCCTGGATGAGGAGGGACGCCGAGGTGTGCCGGATCTGGAGGGTGAGGAGGCCGCGGCGGATGCCGGTCTCCTTCACCCAGAAAAGGACGTCGTTCGTGATCTCGATGAACCCGGGACCGGGTGTGCGCAGGCCGAGCGCCGTCGTGTGCTGGGACATCATGAGAAGACCATCATCCTCCATTTCGAGATCTTGACGTCCCGCTCTTCGAACGCGACGATTCCCGCCGGAGAGCCCCTCATGAGACGACTCGTCCTTCTCGGCATGCTCGCACCGGTCCTGGGCGTGGCGCTGCTGTCCGGCTGCGTCGTGTACGACGTGCCCGCGACCCACCCGGCGCCGTATCCGCCTCCGGCTCCGCCGTCCCCGCCTCCGCCATCGGTCGAGACCCGGTTTTTCTACGACGCGCTCGATCCGGACGGAGACTGGCTCTACCTCCAGCCGTACGGCTGGGTCTGGGCGCCGAACGCCGTCGATCCCTTCTGGCGGCCGTACACGGTCGGGCAATGGGTCTGGACCGACTGGGGCTGGACGTGGGTGTCGACCGAGCGGTGGGGCTGGGCGACGTACCACTACGGCCGCTGGGTGCGCGCCGATCTCCACGGCTGGGTCTGGATCCCCGGCGACGTTTGGGGGCCGGGCTGGGTGGCCTGGCGCCGCGGTCCCGGCGTCGTGGGCTGGGCGCCGCTTCCTCCTGGCGTGAGCTTCAACACCAATGCCGGGCTCGATTGGGGCGGCGTCAACGCCGACGTGGCGATCCACTTCGACTCGTGGTGCTTCGTCGACGACGTCCGTTTCGTCGACCCCGACCCGTACCGATACGCGTACCCGGTCGGCCGTAATGCGACCGCGATCCGCGTCACGAAGGACTGCACGAAGATTCAGGTCGCCGACCGCCGCATCATCAACGCGGGCCTCGACCGGGGCGACATCGAGCGCGCGATCCATCATCCCGTGCCGATCAAGCGCGTCGTGGACCAGCCGCACGCCGAGCTGCGCCCCGCCGAGATCAACCGGGATGAGGTGCGCGTCTACCGCCCCGAGGTTCACACGGGGAGCTCCGAGGCGGCGCCGCGCCACGGCATCAAGCCTGCGGAATCGAAGGCGCCCGAGACGCCCTGGAAGAACGACGAGGCGGTCCACAAGTGGGATCGCGGCTGGAGCCACGATTGGAACCAGCTCCAGAAGGTCCAGAAGCGCGATGACACGACGACGGCGAAGGCCGTGCCGCTCTCGCACACTCCGGCGACTCCCCCATCGCCTCAGCCCGCGCCGCCTGCACCTCCGGCGTCAACCCCCGCGGAGATCAACGCGCAGCACCGCGAGGAGAACTTCCAGGCGGCGGAGAACGCCTACCGCGAGCTGGTCGTCGAGCAGGAGCGCGCCAAACGGCGTGCGGTGCACGCCAACGCGCCTGCGAAGCCCCCTGGGAAGCCCGAGGACAAGAAAGAAGACAAGGGGAAGGCCAAGCCCAAGGATCAGGGGAAGGGGGAATAGCCGTCCACTCCAGAGATCAGTGAGTCGATGATCTCATCGGGCGCGCCGGAGGACGCGTGCGCCCTGAGTGGGATTCACGGAAGGCGACGCCGCCGCGGCGGAGCAGGCTTCGGGAGTCAGGGCCACTCGGCCGTGGAACCGCACCGTCGCGACGCCGGTATTGCCGCCGCAATCCGTCGCCTCCACGCGGAGCTCCGGATCGTCGATCTCGGTGAAGCCGCAGGTCGTGGCGATGCGACAAAGCTCCGTGCCGTTGAGCACGATCGTCTCGTCCCGGAGTAGCCCGTCGCGATTACCGTAGGTCGCGCCGTCGAAGGCGACGCACCCCTGGATGCGGATCAGTTCGTGCACGACGTCGCCGCTCGCGCCGTCGTCATCCGAGCTCGCGAACACGATCGAGAGCGGAAGCGTGCCAGGCAGGATGGCGCCGCCGCTCGCGGGCGAGGTAATCGTCACCACGGGCGGGACCAAGTCGATCGTGAACCGGCGCTCGTCTCGCGAGGCATTCCCGGACGCGTCGCTCACGGTCAACGTCACGTCGTGGTCGCCATGGGACGCATAAGCAGGCCCGCCGGGTGGATCGTAGCTGCGCTCGAGGCTGGGATCGCACACGTCCGTGAAATCGTCGGACACCACTACCGGGATCGCGGAAGGGCCGAAGCAGGCGTCTTCCGACGGCGCGAGAATGCGGCCGACGGGCGGCGCCGTATCCTGCACGGTGACGAGCGTATCGTCCGAGTCGCTCAGACCGCCGTGGTCCCGTACCGTCAGCGTGACGGTGTGCTTGCCGAGCGCGAGTTGGACGCTCGCCTGAGCCCCCGTCGCAATCGAACTGCCGGACTCGGTCCAATCGTAGGACGCGATGTCGTCGTTCGTCCCGGGAGAGGAATCCGGGTCGGTGCTCGACGATCCGTCGAGAAGCGCGGTCGCGCCGGCAGGCGACGTGCACTCCAGGACCTGATCCGGGCCGGCGTCGGCGTGCGGCCGGAGGTCAGGCGCGCACGCCGAGTAGGCTCCGCCGGTCGTCAATGTCGCTCCGCCGTATCCGCCCCAGACGAGCATTTCGGATCCGGTCCAGGCCGCTGCGGCACTCGAGCGGCCGAGGGGGGATCGTTCCCTGGTGGTTGGCTTCCACGAGTCGGATAGCGGATCGTAGCGGCCCCCGGTGTCGAAGAACACGTCGTAGGCGTAGACCGGAGAGTCCCACCCACCCCAGACGACCATCTCGTGTCCGGTCCACTCCGCCGCCGGGTACTGCCGGGCGTCCGGCGCGCCGGTGGTGCTCAGCGGCGTCCAGCGGTCCGCGGAGGGGTCGTAGACGGATCCCGTGTTCACGCTCGCTTCGTTTGCGCCGCGTCCCCCCCAAACGATCGCGCGCCCGTTGGCGGCGACCATCGCAAATCCCGCCCCCGCTTCGGGAGCCGCCTCGCTCGAAACCGGACTCCACGCGTCGAGAGTGGAATCGTAGATGGCGCCGTTCGCGATCACCCCAGAATTCGCGTCGAATCCACCCCAGACCATCATGCGCCCATCCAGAACCACGGCACCGGCATTGTTGCGCGCCTCCGGTGCGCCCTCGTGGCTCATCGAGCCCCAGCTCCCGGTAGTGGGATCGTACCGACCGCCCTCCGAAGTGAGACCTGTCGAAGAGTAGCCTCCCCAGACGATCATCTCGGATCCTGTCCACACCGCCGTGTGGCCATCTCTTGGCATGGACGGCCCATCGGCTGTCGGAACGATCGTCCAAGAATCCGCCGCAACGTCGTACCGGCCGCCGTTCGTGGCGAGGGCATAGTTCGAGTAACCCCCCCAGACAATCATTTCCTTGCCGGTCCACACGGCCGTGTGATTCGACCTCGGCTGTAGGTCGTAGTCGACAGCCATCGGCGACCACGTGCCGAGCGTCGCGTCGAACCGATCGCCACTGCCCACCCGGTTGTACGGAAACACCACGCCTCCCCAAACGAGCAGCTCGTTCCCGGTCCAGACGGCGGATGCCGACGAGCGCCCGATTGGCCCGTCGCTGCCGCTCGTCGGGAGCCACGTGCGCGTCTCAAAATCGAAGCGATCGCCCGCGTTCAGGCCGAGGAAGCTACCTCCACCAAGTCCTCCCCAGACGATAACTTCATGACCGGTCCACACCGCACCCGGCCACGTCCGATCGATCGAGTCGCTCGGGGGCGGGAGGTAGTCCCACGAATCCGACTCCGGATCGTAGGCGGTTGCGTAAGCGAGGAAGCGGCTGAAGGCAGGATCTCCCCCGAGCACGACCATGCGCGCCCCCGTCCAGACGGCCGTGTGCCTCACACGCACTTCCGGAACCGGGGGACCGTAAATCGGTGTCCACTCGTCGGCTGCGGGGTCGTAGGCGAGACCGTAGTCCACCAGTCCGAGGTCGTTAGCGCCGCCCCAAATGAGCATCCGACGTCCGGTCCACACCGTGGAGTGACCGGCCCTGCCGCGCGAGTAGACGGGCGCTTCGAATGAGTCCCAGTGATCGGTGACGGGATCGTACCGGCCACCATCGCGGAGGACCTCACCGTAGATGTCCTCTCCCCCCCAGACGATGAACTCGCTACCCGTCCACACGGCCGAATGAAGGGTTCGCGACGAGGGAGCGCCGTCGAGGCTCATGGGCGTCCACGTGTCCGAATCGGGATCGTACCGCGCGCCCTGGGTGGCGTCGTCGTATCCCCACCCTCCCCACACCAGCATCTCCCGGCCGCTCCAGGTCGCCGTGTGTTGGGTCCGCGCAACCGGTGCATTGACGGTGCTCATAGGCGTCCAGCGATCGGTGGCGGGATCGTACCGGGCACCATCGGAAAGGAGGGTGTATCCACTTCCCGACCCTCCCCAGACGATCATCTGTCGGCCGGTCCAAACCGCCCCATGCTGGCTTCGGGGGGACGGCGCTCCCTCGCGGGCAACCGGCGTCCACACATCGAGCGCCGGGTCGTACCGAGCTCCCGTATCCATCGGGAACTCCCCCAAGTCGTCCAGGGATCCGCCCCAAACGATCATCTCGGAGCCGGTCCAGATCATCGAATGGAAGACACGATGGTCCGGTGCGCCTTCGATGGGGCTCTCCTTCCAGACGTCATCGACGCACTCGGTCCTTGCTTGTCCCGCCATGTCCCGCACGGGGAGGCGGACCGTCGCTTTGGAGGCGGCGGCCGTCGGCACCGTCGCGAGTGTCACGCCTTCTCGGGCGCCGCTCCACCATTCATCGAACGAGACCTTCGGAATCTCCACCAGATCGACGTGAAGCTCCTTGCCCGTGTCGTCACGGGGATAGCGCACAACGACTCGATCGCGCTGGTCTTCGATCGCGGCGTGAGGACGATCCCCGTCGTACAGGGCGGCGCGAAGCCGTCCTCGTTCGGATTCGGTGGCCGTGGTGGTCGAGGAGCGCGCGCCGAGACGCTTCAAGACCTTCTCGTCCAACCGGCCACGCTCGAAGGCTGCGCGGGTCCGGTCCGCGCGGTCGGAGGCGAGATGCTGGATCTTCGGATCGAACGCGACACGGGTGCGGATCAACCGGTCCGTCAGCTCCGGGCGGATCACGCACTCCTGGAACAGGACAGGATCGTCGCCGAGCGCGTGATAGATCTGTTCCAGCCGTTCGGGGAATTGCGACGCCCGGGCGATACGATCCGTCTCGCGCTGGAGCATCTCCCCGGTCACCCGGACGTCCCACGATTGCTCCAAGGCAATCGAAAGCTTGAGGAATCGCTCGACCCTGTCGCGGGCGAGCGCCCGATCGCCTGGCGCCTGGATGCCGGGCCTGGCGCCAGTTCGGTGCGATGCGTAGATCCTTTCGATCGCCACCTGAGCCGCGACGCGCTCCTCGATGGTCGGTCGAGCGGTCGTAGCCGGACCGCTGGCTTGTCCGCCGGTCGAGGCGACCGCGATCGCCGCGCCGACGATGGAGAATCTCCAGCCCACACGGACCCCCGACACGCGAATACTGGACGATCAGATACGCTCGACGGCGCGGCCTGTCAACGGGTTTGGCCCGCGACGCGACAGCCTCGATCAGTCGTGCCCGCCTTGATTGTCGTCGTCCCCGCCGCCACTTCCGTGCTGATGATCGGTCTGGCAACTGAAGTTCGGGTTGAAGACGAGCTGGCCGTTGACGAACTGGAAGGCGCCGTTGGCCTGGAATTGGAGCGTGACCGTCGTCATCTGCCCCGCGACCACGTCGAACGGGGTTGCGGGCACGATCGCCGTCCACCCGCCGCCGGGAGGCGTGACGTCGAGCTGCGTGCCGTCGGACAGCACGACGTGAAGCGTCCGGATCACGACGACGAGCTGATCGTACGTGCCGGCGGGAAGCGAGCCCATGGGAAGGTTCACGGTCCCGCCTTGGAGCAGCGCGACGAGGTCGACGGGGGCGGTCAGATCCATCGTCACGTTGATGAGCTGACCGTCGAGATTGCGCGCGAGCACGCTCGACAGCGTGATCGTCGCCGACTGGATCGTGCGGCCGCTGCCGTCGCCGAGCACCGGCGTGGAGCTCGTCGCGGCCATCACGCCTGACGATCCTCCGCCGCCCAGGATCATTCGCACCTGACCACTGCCGGCGGGGTTCGAGGTCATCTTGGCCGAGTCGGAGCATCCGGTCGCAACGAGCGCAGCGACCGCGAGAGTCGAGATGCCGAACTGCAGGGGTGTCGAGAGTCGCATGTGAGTCCTCCCCGGAAGGGTCCTCAGCCAGCCTACGCGCGGCGCTTTCTCGCCGCCACTCGGGTCCTCGGCGCTGTCGGCGGATTCGGGAGAATTCCCGGCGCTTTTCCATGGATCCTCGCCACGCGCGAGTGGCCTGTACGCGGCGGGTCCGGTACGTTCTTCCCGGAGGCCCCATGCGCCGGCTGACCGAGCACCAGATCGCCGAGTTCTTCGCGCGCGGATTCGTCGTCGTCCCCGATGTCTTCCGCGCCGACGAGATCGCCAAGATGGTCGACGCGTTCAAGCGTCTCGAGGCGACCGCGCAGTATCTCTCCGAGCCGGCTCTCGTCAACGGCTCCCAGTTCGTCGTCGAGCGGGTCGCGACTCCGGGCGGCAGCCGCGTGCGCATCAACCGGATCGTCTGGTGCGGCGCCGCGGAGCCTGTGCTGGCGACCTTCGGGGGCGATCCCCGCCTCGTCGGCATGGCGGCGCAGCTCCTCGGGTCGGCGGAGATGAGCCAGCTCATCAACCAGGCGCACTTCAAGCTACCCGGGGACGGCGTGTCGTTCCCGTGGCATCAGGACAGCACGCATCGCCGGTACGGCGGCGACCTCTGGAAAGACGTCAACGGGCGAGGCAGCTACGTGCAGACCGTCACGGCGCTCGACGACGTCACCCACGAAAACGGCCCGATCGAGCTCATCCCGGGAAGCTGCACCCTCGGCCACCTCGGCCTGGCCCCGGATGCCCCCCTTCCCCCCGCCATCGATCCCGCGACCGCGTGCGCGCCCACGATGAGCGCCGGGAGCGTGCTGCTGTTCGGGCCGTTCACGGTCCACCGCAGCCTGCCCAATGCCTCGCGCACCCCGCGCCGCGTCTTCATCAACGGGTACGCCTCGCCGGGCGCGAACTCCCGCGTCTACCCCGGAGTGGGGGCGGGCCGGATGCTGCGGGCGACCGAGGTGGCGTAGCGCGGGGCGCCGGTCACCCCTAGTCCAGCCGGACGCCGACCGCCGCGAGCGCGAGGTCCCGCCGCAGCCGCTCCATCGCCGTGTTGAAGGCGAAGAGGAACTCCGACTCGGTCGCGAGCGCGTCGTAGTCGAGGGCCGCGATCTCCTTCCGGAAGCCGCGGACGGCATTGACGCCGTCGGGGCGGATCCACGTCTCCTCGGACAGGGCCTTCTGCCACAGGCGCTCCGCCAGCCGGTCGGTCTCGTCGTGATCGCGGAACAGGCGCAGCTCCTCGGAGTGGCCCGCGAGGTTGTTCACGAGAATCGTGTGAATCCGCCGCCAGTCGATCTGGGCCTGGTCGCGGACGGCGCAGGCCCGCTGAAAGACGCGCTGCACGGCGTGCACGCGCTCGACGTGCAGGGCTTGCCGGTTCGCCTCCGCCCAGCTCATGAGGTCGATGCCCGTCTTCGCCGCGGCGGCGAGGAGTCCGCCGACGAGCACGAGCACGAACGTGGACTCCACCGTCCCGGCCCCGCGCCACATGGCGAGACGGACGAGCCCCCACGCCAGAAGGAGCGTCGCGGCGAGCGTGACGTAGCGCAGCCCGTTGAATCGCAGGCTCGCGAAGAAGCGCCTCTGCTTCCGCGCGGGGATCGACCGGTGACGAGGCTGCGCGGGAGTCGATTGCGCCGGCGGCGTCTCGATGCGCAGCTCGGCGCTCGGTTCGTCGATGACAGCGGTTTCGCTCACGGCCATACCTCCATTCGCTGTTCGGGAAGGGCGCCCCCCGTGCGTGGCAATTGGGGGGCAGCCCCAGGGGGTTGCAAAACCCGTTCAGGCGCCTCGCCGGACAAAAGGGCCGCGGAGCGGCCGGAGTTCAATCCTGGAGCTCGACGGTTTTGAATCGAGGGTTACGGTCGTCGCTATCGGGAGAGCTGTGAAGCAACGCCGGGGCGGACCGGAAACCCTTACCCGCAGATTCGGCAGGATCGGACATCCGTACCCCACACATCTGGCACGATCGAAGGGATTCAGCCCCGCATCGTAGGCATTTTTTGAGGCACGCCCCTTGCTCTTCATCACGGTCGTGGCGTCCATCGACGACTCGAGGGGTTGTGACGAAGGAGGCAACGATGCGAAAGAGCCAGTATCTGTTGAGAGCGGCGGCGCTGGCCGGAGCACTCCTCACGGCGGGAGCCGCCAGTGCTTCGGACTGCCTTCAGCTCGACCTGAACGCTCCGACGCCGCTCTGTATCGGCCAGACCGGCTCGATCGACGCGATTGTGAACAACTCGTGCACGACGCAGCTCCGCGCGACCGTTCAGTTCGCGCTCGACGGGCGGCAGCTCGAGCCGACTCGGAACATCAGGATCGACGGGGAATCCACCCTCACCCGCGGGCTGACGTTCTCGGTTCCGAGCTCCGCCGCAACGGGATCGCATACGCTGACCGTCACGCTCACCGAATCGGCGTACGGAGGCACGACCTCCTCGACCACCGGTGTGAGCGTGGAATCCTGCCCGGCGAAATAGGCGCCCCCCGACAGACGCGTCGAGCTTGGGGGCGCTACCATCGGTAACACCTCGGGTCGGAGACGATCGTGGAGATCGCGGAGCGCCCGTCGAGCTCGGTCTGGATCGGCTGGTCCGCGGGCGTGGTCTGTGCGCTCGCGGCGGGCGCCGTAGCCGCACGGCTCGCCGTTCGGCACGGCTACGGCGGAAGCGGTCTCGTCGCGACGATCGCGGCGCTGGTCCTGCTCCTTCTCCCCTATTTCCTTCTGGGAACGACGGACCTCCCCGCTCGCCTTGCAACGTGGATGGGGACCCGGCGGGCGCACACGCTGATCCTGGTCGCGCTCCCTCTCGTCCCATACTTCATTTGCGCGAGCGGCACGCGGACCGTCAGCGGAATAGCGATCCTCAAGCTCGTCGGTCTCGCCCTGCTGCCGCTTGCTCTCCTCCTTTGGGCCGACCGCGCGGGCTCTCCGCCACGTCTCCTGGACGGCCTCGCCGTGCTGGCCGTGTGGCTTCCTCACGAGCTCGGGTGGCTGCGGGACATCTGGCTCTGGCCCGCCGGCGGAAGCGGCTACGCGCTCAACGAGATCCTCGGAGTCGATCTGACGGTGATCCTGTTCGTGTCGATCCGAAGGCTCGAGGGCGTTGGATACTCGCTCGCGGTCCGGCGAGGCGACCTGCGGGAGGCGATCTGGAATCTTCTGATGTTCGCCTGCATCGCGATTCCGCTCGGCCGCTGGACCGGTTTCATCGCGCCGGCCCACGTCCCGAGCAGCGTTCTCGAGTTCGCGAGCCAGTTCGCCGGGATCTTCCTCGCGATCGCGGTTCCCGAGGAGCTGCTCTTCCGCGGCCTCATGCAAAACCTGCTGGGAAAACTCATTCCCTCGAGGTACGCCCTGGTCGTGGCCTCCGTGATCTTCGGCCTCTCCCACCTGAACAACGGGCCCGCCCCGGACTGGCGGTACGTCGTTCTCGCGTCGATCGCGGGATTCTTCTACGGCCGGGCTTACCAGCGCTCCGGAAGCCTGATGGCGGCGTGTCTCGTCCATGCCGGGGTGGACACGATCTGGCGGGAGGTCTTCCGTTGAGCCGCTCCACCGGAGCTCGGCCCGAGGTGGACGTCGCGCTCCTGACGGCTCTGCTCGCGTCGTACATCTGGCTGTGGCAGGGAGCGTTCCCCGGAGACTTCTTCGTGTGCGCGACGCTCTACCTCGGCATCGGCGTGTGGAGCCACTGGAGGCGAAACGAGACCGCGGCCGACATCGGGCTCCGGGTGGACAACTTCGGCCCGGCCGTCTGGTTCGGAATGAAGCTCGTCGGTCCGATCATTCTCGCGGCGGTGGCTCTCGGCACGTTTCTCGGCACGATCGGACCGCCGGAGCAGACCGGGGTCGTCGAGGTCGCCGGATCGCTCGCGTGGGGCATGGCGTGGGCCACGGTGCAGCAGTACGGACTGGCGTGTGTGTACTACCGGAGGCTCAAGGATCTTCTCGGGAGCCACGCGGGTGCGACCCTCGGGGCGTCGGCCGTCTTCGCGGCGCTCCACCTGCCGAACCCGTTCCTCGTGCCCGTGACCTTCGTCGGAGGCGTCATCGCGTGCCAGGTCTACCGCCGCGCCCCCAACCTGTTCGTCCTCGGCCTCCTGCACGTGCTGCTCTCGAACGCGCTCCGGCTGTCGTTCGGTCCCGCGATCACGCACCACATGAGAGTCGGACCGGGGTACTGGCACGTTTGAGCTTCGCGTGTGTCCGAGCGCCGGCGGCAGGAGGGCGGGGTGTCCCTAGCCGATCGGCGAGCGACCATCCGCCCGTCCGTCTTCAAGATCGATCTGTTGCAGCTTGGTGCGAAACTCATCGGAAGTGCAGATCCCTTTTTCCACCATCACCCGCTGCAGCGTCTTGACGGCGAGCGCCATCTCGCCGACCGCGCGATCGAGCTTCTCGGCGTCCACCGTGCCGCTCGGGGTCCGAAGGCTCGCTTCGGCGCGAGCCTGGGCGGTATCCCGTTGGAGTTGGTCGATCCGATATTGCTGGTAGAAGTCGAAGATCCAGTTGATCAGTCCCATGGGCTTCTCCTCCCTGCGACCGAATGATACGCACGCGAGGCCGGAGAGTTCCCGGAGCAGGGGCTGCATGGTCGGACGTATGCCGCGGCGCCGCGCGTCGATCGACTTCGTTGGGGTCAAGGCTCAGCGCAGGTGGAACCAGTTGTACGGACTCCGGAAGGCGACGAGCGAAACGGAGATCTCGGAGAGCGTCATCAGGACGACGATCGCGAGCAGCACACCCCAGCGCGCCGGCGCGAGCCGTCGACCAGGCAGAAGCATCTCGAGGCCACTCAGATAGACCAACACGAAGGGGATGAGCGCGCCCAGCGCGAGTCGTCCAGAGGTCAGATACGGCGACCCCCGCGACGGGTAGGGGCACGAATCGAAGTCATACATGATGGAGATCGAGGCGAGGAACCCGATCGAGAGCGCCGTCATGATGAGGCTCAGCCACAGGAGTCGCCGCCGCTCCGGAGGGACGCTCCTCAACCAGGTGTACGGTGCAACCGCCGCGGCCAGGAGGAACGCGAACGAGGAGATGCTGTAGAACCGATCCCAACCGGCCGACCCCACCATCTGCATGTGCCACACGAACTCGCCGCGCCAGAACGTCATGATGACCCTGTGCCAGAACAACAGCATGCCGGCAGGGGTGAACAGCGGGTGGTCGAAGATCGCGCGTAACGGCTTGAGCGACCATCCGAGGAATTCGACCTTCGCCGCGTTGCCGGTCCAATCCCCGAGGACCGCGACGTTACGGACGCCCCAGGCGACGATCGGCACCGTCGCTGCGGCGAGCAAGACGAGCGCTCCGTTCACCGCTTTCTTTCGGTCGCTCGCGTCGACCGCCCCGAAGATTCGGAGTGTCACGACGAGCAGCGCCACGGCGACGATCGCGATGCTCGACAGCTTGACGAGCGTGGCCGCCGCCACGAGCAACCCTGTCACGATGGAGAAGAAGTAGCCTCCGCGGAGGCCGCGGTCGATCATGACGAGGCAGACGAAGGCGGCTCCTGTGACGAGCGGCAGGAGGGCGTCGTTGCTGATCGAGTAGAACGCGTCCGCCGGAAAGAACGCAATCAACAGCGGCACACCCAGCCGCAGGAACTCTCCACCGGGGTCGAAGAGCCGTGCCAGGGAGTATCCGGCCCACACCAGCGGCACGGCCAGGAGCGCGTTCAGAAACCGGATCCAGTACGCCGCCTTTCCGCCCGAGAGTCCCGCGGTCATCCCGAATCGGTACCAGAGACCTGCGACGGCGTAATACAGAGGGGGCTGCGTCGATTCGTGGTTGATGATTGCGGTCTCGTGCTTGATGTACGGCTCGAGGCGATAGTCATCCGCCTCGATGTGACGTGTCCACAGAGGCGGCTCGAGCGGCTCCCCCGACTCGCTCTCGGGCTTCGACAGGTATTCGGGTGACGCGTACAGCAGTTTGACGCGGGCCGTGGCCGCGTCGAGCGGCTCCATGCCTCGCGGAACGTCCCCCCGAGCGTACTTGCCGACGAGATCGAAGTGCGCCAGCTCGTCGACGTTGTTGAAGATGGGGAACGCCGCGCTGAAGACGAACACGCGGACCGCGGCCCACGCGCACAATGCGAGGACGAGGGTGGGTTCACGCTTCATCCGCAGCATCGCCGGGCGAGAATACTGCGATTGCAGAGGTCACACCGTCCTAGAATCTCCATTTTCGGGAGGACTCATGGATCTCCTGCTCGCCGACAAGGTCGCCGTCGTCACGGGAGCCAGCAAAGGTATCGGCCTCGCTATCACGCGCGCGCTGCTGGATGAAGGTGCGCTTGTCGTGGCCGGAGCGCGCAGGACGGACAACCTGGCTGGCCTCGATCGCGTCACCGCCGTGGCGCTCGACCTAACCACGATCGACGGTCCCTCCCAGCTCGTCGGCCGGGCTCTGGACCAACATGGGCGCGTCGACGTCCTGGTCAACAACGTGGGCGCTGTCCGCCTTCGCCTGGAAGGGTTCCTCGGGACGAGCGACGAGGAGTTCGTCTGGGCCATGCAGATGAATTTCTTCTCTGCGCTCCGCGCCACCCGGGCCGTCCTGCCGGGCATGCTGGAGCGAGGATCGGGAGCGATTGTCAACATCGCGTCGGTCAACGCGTTCTTTCAGCCCGACGCTGCCACGATCGACTATGGAGCGGCCAAGGCGGCGCTCGTCAACCTGACCAAGTCGCTGGCCCAGGAATTCGGGCCGCACGGGATCCGCGTCAACGCGGTCTCCCCGGGACCAGTCAGCACCGAGCTGTGGCTGGGCAAGGACGGGGTGGCGGCAACCGTTGCCAGAGCCACCGGGGTCGATCCGGACACCGCGCGCAAGAACGTGCTCACCAGCATCGGGGGGTTGGCGACCGGGCGTCTCACCACCCCAGAAGAGGTCGCTGCACTTGCGCTGTTCCTGGCCTCGGCTCGCGCCTCCAACATCACGGGCGCGAACTACATCATCGACGGCGGCCTCATCAAGACGACCTGATCGCTACGGCCGCGCGGCTCGGGGAAGCTTAGTCCGAGACCTGGGTGATCGGGCGAATCGGCTCGGGGTCATCGTCGATGACGTCCGGAAGAATGGGCAGGCTCGGAAGGTTGAACAGGAAGATGAGTGCGAGTTCGAGCGACATGATTCCTCCTCCTGGCGGCAATCGGTGTCTGATTCGCCAACGAGCTACATAGTACTCCGGACCACGGATCCGGTAGCTTTGTCGCCGAGTGGTTCATGCTAGTTTCTCTGAGCGATCGCTCCACCGGTTCGACCTTCGGCTAGCCGCCGGTGTACGTCCGATTCCTGTATCCTGGCGTGCAACAACAGCACTGGACCGAGACTTGGGAATAGCTCGATCCGTCGCGGCAGAGCCCGACGCCGGTGTACGGAACCTCCGACCACTTGCACCCCAGGGAGCGGCGATCTCGCCTCGACAGATTCCCCGCCTCCGAGGGTTTCGCTCGCCGTACATTCGCTGTTGAGGGTGGTGGTGCCCCAAAAGGAGCCCGCAATGAGCAAGCTTCGACCCCTGATTCGAGCCAGCATCGTGACGTTCGCGGTATCCGCCGGGATCATGGGCGGAATGACCGTGCTCGCACCGGCGGCGCATGCGGTCGCATGCAAGCAGCCGTGTCCGGCCACGGACAACACGGTCATCTGTCGATTGAGCGACGGGACTTTCAAAACGTACCAAAACAGCTGCTTCGCGGCCTGCGACGGCGCGCATCATTGCGCTCCGGCTGGCTAACCGGGCGCCTAGACCGTCGCCCCGCGAAGATCGGCCGCCTTGGCAGGTGTTTGGAAAGCTCGTGGTACTTAATTGGTCGGGGCGAGAGGATTTGAACCTCCGACCACTTGCACCCCAAGCAAGTGCGCTACCAGGCTGCGCCACGCCCCGACCGGGAGTGGAACCGTCGCATGTTAGGAGGCGCCCTGCGGAGCGTCAAGAACCGCCGGAGATCTAATGCTCCAGCGCCGCCTCGAGCCCCGAAAGCACGCGCCGCTGCCGTTCACGCAGCCGGTCGCGCTCGGCGGCGAGCGCCTCGTTTTCCGCCTTCAGGGCGGCGAACGCGGCGAGGGTCTCAGAATAGAGCGACTCGAACTTCGCGGAGGGGCTCTCGGGGGCCGCGGCGGCGCTCGCAGGTGTTTCGGGGCGCGCCTCTCCGAACAGCGAGGCGTGCTCCGCGTGGCGTTCGGCGGGGGCGGGGGCCTCTACGGGCTCTGATTCCACGCGCTTGCCGTGCGGCTTCCCCGTCGCGGGGAGCGCGCCCTCGGCCAGCTCCCCCTCGAGGAACTTCCGGGCCCCGGCGATCGTGTACTCCTCCTCGTAGAGGAGCTTCTTGATGCGCAGGATCAGCTCGATGTCCTGCCGGCGGTAGACGCGCTGGCCGGCGCGGTTCTTCTCGGAGGCGAGCTGCGGGAACTCGCTCTCCCAGAAGCGCAGGACGTAGGGCTGCGTGTCGGTGAGCTGACAGACCTCGGACGCCTTGTAGTAGAGCTTGTCGGGGAGCTTGCCTCCGGGCTTTCCGACCTGGGTTTCCATCGCGTCCCCTCCCCTGCGGATTATACCGAAGGTCCTAGCGGGCCGGAGGTTGCTTCGCGTCGGTCGTTCCCTCGCGGCCGTAGTCGTCCTCGAGGCGGACGACGTCCTCGAGGTCGGGGGTCGAGACCTCGAAGAGCAGGCAGTCCGTCACGGCACGGAATCGGTGCACGGTCCCGGGGACGATGTGGCGGGAGTCCCCGTGTTCCAGGCGCTCGACGCGCTGGCCCGCGCCCGTGCCCGTGCCCGTGACGAGCTCGAGGGTCCCGTCCTGCACGTAGAACGCCTCGTCCTTCCGGTCGTGGTACTGGAGGCTGAGCTGATGGCCCGCCTTGATGAACAGGACCTTCCCCGCGTACCGGTCGGTCCGGACGAAGCGGATCTCGTGCCCCCAGGGCTTCTCGACACGGGTCATCGCGGGACCTCCTGGTCGATTCCGGCGCTCTCCATGCGCGATTCGACTTCGCGCGCCGCCGCCGACGCGGACGCCGCCCGCACCGCCTCGCGGACCCGCGGAAGCGCGCGCGGCGGGCAGGACAGCTCGCGGAATCCGAGGCCGATCAGCGCCGGCACCATCGCCGGCGAGCCCGCCATCTCGCCGCAGATCGACACCGGGCGCGTGCGCGCGCGCGCCGCGCGGACGACGAACCGCAGCATGCGCAGCACCGCGGGATGGAGCGGGTCGTACAGGGTCGCGACGGACGGGTTCCCGCGATCGACCGCCAGCGCGTACTGCACGAGGTCGTTGGTCCCCGCGCTCACGAAGTCCGCCTCCTTGGCGAGGAGATCGGCGGTCATCGCCGCCGCCGGGGTCTCGATCATCGCCCCGATCGGAACGTCCGGGCGGCACGGCGTTCCCTCCGCCTGCAAGCGTCCCGCTTCGCGCGCCACGATCTTCCGGACCTCGTGGATCTCGTCGGCCGAGGTGACGAAGGGGAGCAGGATCCGGACGTCGGCGCGGGCCGCGGCGCGCAGCAGCCCGCGGATCTGCGGCACGAAGATCTCGGGACGGGTCAGGCAGAGGCGCAAGCCCCTCAGGCCGAGCACCGGGTTCGTCTCCGCGCGGTCGAGGACCTCGTGGAAGTACTTCTCCCCTCCGAGGTCGAGCGTGCGGACGACGACCGGGTGCGGGGACACGCGCCCGGCGAGATCGAGCGCCGCCCGGAAGTGGTCGTCCTCGGCCGGGAGCCTGGGTGCCAACGAGACGAAGAGGAACTCCGAGCGGTAGAGACCGATTCCGGTCGCGCCGAAGCGCTGCGCCGTTTCGGCCTCCTCCGGGAACTCGACGTTCGCGCGGAGCGTCACCGACACGCCGTCCACCGTGACCGCGGGCACGTCGCGCTCGCCCGCCCGGACCGCCTCCGCCCGGAGCCAGGCCGCGCGGCGGCGCTCCGCCTCCTCGATCTCCTCGCGTCCGGGATCGACGATCACGACTCCGCGATCCCCGTCGACGATCGTCGTAACACCCGCGCGGGCCGACGCGGCAAGGTGCGTGAGGCCGATCACCGCCGGCAGGCCGAAGGCCCGGGCCAGGATCGCCGTGTGGCTCGTCGGGCCCCCGAGGTCGGCCGCGAGACCGACGACGCCGTCGCGGGCGAGGGCGACCGTGTCGGAAGGACCGAGAGAGTGCGCCACGACGATCGCCGGCTCGGCCGCCGCCGTCCCGCCAACCGCCGCGGTCCCCGCGAGGAACTTCAGCACCCGCCGCTCGATGTCCGTCAGGTCGGCCGCGCGCTCGCGCAGGTACGGATCGGCGCTCTTCGCGATCTTCGAGGCGAAGGCGCGCATCGCGCCCGACGCCGCGGCCTCGGCGGAGACGGTCTCGTCCGCGAGGCGCGCCTCGATCTCGGCCCTCAGCGCGGGATCGTCGAGGACGAGGACCTGCGCGTCGATGATCGCGGCCTGCCTCTCCCCGAGCGATTCCGCGACACGGGCGCGAAGCTCCCGGATCTCGTCGCGCGCGCGGACGATGGCCGCCTCGACGCGGGAGCGCTCGGCCTCGTGGGTCGCGCCCTCGGGGCGCGGCGGCGTGACCCCGTGCGGGGCTGCGGTCAGGATCGAGGCCTTCCCGATGGCAACCCCGGGCGAGACCGGAACGCCGCGAAACGACCGGCTCATCACTCGTCCTCGCCGAAGCGCTTCCGGACAAGGTCGGCGAGCTTCGCCGAGGCCTCGGCCTCGTCGTCCCCGGAGACGATCAGGCGGAGCTTGGCCCCCCGCGCCGCCGCGAGCGTCAGCAGCCCCAGGATCGACTTCCCGTCGACCCGGGTGCCGTCCTTGCTCACGGTGACCTTCGAGGTGAACTCGCTGGCGAGGTGCACGAACTTCGCGGCCGCCCGGGCGTGGAGCCCGAGCCGGTTAACGATCGCGATCTCCGACTCGATCACCGCGAGCCCCCGTCGCGACGCTCGAGGACCTCGGAGGCGACCTGGATCGCGTCCCGCCCTTGCTGGGCGATCCGCCGGACGGTCTCGTCGAACCCGTCGACGTTCCGCAGGTTGGCGAACTTCACGAGCATCGGGAGGTTGACGCCCGAGACGACGTCGATCTTCCCCGGATCGAGCAGCGAGAGCGCGACGTTCGAGGGGGTGCCGCCGAACATGTCGGTCAGGATGAGCGTGCGCCCCTCGACCGCGACCGAGGCGATTCCCTCCTCGATCCGGCGCCTCGAATCCGCGAGGTCGTCGTCCCATCCCAGGGAGACCGAGGCGAGCGACGGGACGGCGCCCACGATCCGCCGGACCGCGGACACCAGCTCGTCGGCGAGCTTGCCGTGCGTGACCACGAGGAGGCCGGGCGCGCGCGCGGTCATCCGCTACTCCTTCCCCAGGTCGCGGTGGGTCACCGACACCGGGACGTTCCGGCCGGCCACGTGCTCGCGCAGCTCCTCCGCGAGCGCGACCGAGCGGTGCTTGCCCCCCGTGCACCCGATGGCGACGGTCAGGTAGCTCTTCCCCTCCGCGGCGTAGAGCGGGAGGAGGTGGTCGAGGAAGCTCTCGAGGCGGGTCATGAACTCGCGCGTGTCCTTCTGCCCCGCGAGAAACGCCTTGACCTCGAGGCGGGTCCCGTCGAGCGGCCGCAGCGAGTCGACGAAGTAGGGGTTCGGGAGGAAGCGCACGTCGAACAGAAGGTCCGCCTCCGCCGGCACGCCGTACTTGAACCCGAACGAGACCAGGTGCACGTTCATCGCGGAGGACGGCGAGGCCTCGTCGAACGCTCCCTTGAGGAAGTTGCGCAGCTCGTGCGCGTTCATGCGGCTGGTGTCGATGATCCGGTCGGCCGCGTCGCGCAGGGGGGCGAGCACCGCGCGCTCGTCCCGGATCGCCTTCTCGAGCGAGCCGCCGGCCTCGAGCATCGGGTGGGGCCGCCGCGACTCGCTGAAGCGCCGCTTCAGGATCTCGTCGGTGCACTCGAAGAACAGCAGGCTGACCGGGGCCGACTTGGCGCGCAGCTCCGACAGCGTCTCCGGGAACCCCTCGAGGAACTTTCTCTCCCGGGCGTCGACGACGATCGCCGCCCGGGCGATCGACTCCCCCGAGCGCTGGATCAGCTCGTAGAACTGCGGGATCAACCCCACGGGGAGGTTGTCCACGCAGAAGAAGTCCATGTCCTCGAAGCAGCGCGCCGCGAGGGACTTCCCGGAGCCCGACAGCCCCGTGATGATCACCAGGCGGCGCACGTCAGGCCTCCTCGTCCCCCGGCTCGCGCCGCGACCGCATCTCGCCGTCCGCCACCGGCGCGCTCTGGATCCGCTCGCCGAGCTTCCGGGCCAGCTCGCGCGCCGGGTGGTACCCCTTGAGCTTGAGGAGGTGGTTCCGCGCCGCGACCTCGATCAGCACCGAGAGGTTGCGTCCCGGCCCGACCGGCATCTCGACGTAAGGGAGCGTGATGCCCAGGATCTCGAACCCGTTCTCGTCGAGGCCGAGGCGGTCGTACCGCTTCCCCGACTTCCAGGGGTCGAGCTTGATCACGTACTCGACGAACTTCGTGAGGCGGACCGACGCCACGCCGAACAGGTCCTTGACGTTGATGATCCCAAGGCCCCGCAGCTCCATGTGGTAGCGGGTCACCTCGGGGCCGGTGCCGATCAGGAGGTCCCCGCGGCGCTTGATTTCGACGACGTCGTCCGACACGAGCCGGTGCCCCCGGGCGACCAGCTCGAGCGCGCATTCGCTCTTGCCGACGCCGCTGTCCCCCATGAGGAGAACGCCGAGGCCGTAGACGTCGAGGAGCACGCCGTGCGTGACCACCCGCGGCGCGAGCTTGTCCTCGAGGAACCGGGTGAGCTGCTCGATCGCGGCCGAGGAGGACAGCTCGGTGCGCAGCAGCGGCACGCGGTGGCGGTCGGTCTCGGCGATCATCTCCTCGGGCGGGGTCAGCCCGGTCGTCAGGACGAAACAGCTCACCCCCTGGCGGCACAGCTGCGCCACGATGCGCGCCCGCTCGGGGCCCGGGCGCTCGCCCAGGAAGGTCGCCTCCGACTTTCCGAGCACTTGGACGCGCCCCGGGTGGACGTACTCCAGGAAGCCGGCGAGCGCCAAGCCCGGCTTCTGGATCCGAGGCCGGTCGACGACGTTGTCGAGCCCTTCCGCCCCCGAGACGAGGGCGAGGCCGATCGGAGCGGCCTCCTCGTCCTCCAGGAGCTCCCGGACGGTCATCGATGGGATGGTGCTGGCGTCGTGCCCCGTCATTCCGGACGCTCCGGTCGCCCATTCGGGCAACGTCACGGATTCTAGCAGCGCGCCCTTCCGGACCGCGGCGCGCTTGACGCCCCGGATTCGGCTCTGTCATATTCCCCGACCACCGCGCCCGGCGCACGCTCGGGCCCCTCGAACGACTCCGGAGAACCCCATGGCGGGCAAAGCGATCGTCCATGTCATCGGCACCGGCACCATCGGCGAGCCTCTGATCGGACTCCTCACGCAGCTGGCGGGCCCGCTCGGAATCGAGGAAGTGACCTTCCACAAGCGCACGCCCCTCCTCCACGACCGCTCGAAGGTGCTCAACCTGGTCAAGCGCGGGGCGAAGCTCTGCGTGGACGACGCGGCGATGAAGGGGTTCCGGGAGCTCGGCATGGAGCCCGCGTTCGAGTCGCAGGAGGCGCTGAACCGCGCGGCGGTCGTGATCGACTGCACGCCCTCCGGCGTGGGGATCGCCAACAAGAACGAGTTCTACAGCAAGTACACGCACAACACGCTGGGCTTCATCGCCCAGGGGAGCGAGTTCGGCTTCGGGAAGCCCTACGCGCGCGGGATCAACGACCAGGCCCTCAAGGCCGACGACCAGTTCGTCCAGGTCGTCTCCTGCAACACGCACAACCTGTCGATCCTGATCCATACGCTCGCGCTGGCGGACGGCGGGCCCGACAACCTCGTCGACGGCCGTTTCGTCTGCATGCGGCGGGCCTCCGACCTGTCGCAGGACGACAGCTTCGTCGCGTCGCCGGAGGTCGGGAAGCACAAGGACGCCCGGTTCGGGACACACCACGCGCGCGATGCCTGGCACCTGTTCAACACGATGGGGTACGACCTCAACCTCTTCTCGTCGGCCTGCGTCCTCAACACGCAGTACATGCACACGATCTTCTTCGACGTCCGCGTCAAGCGCCCGACCACCAAGGAGAAGCTGCTCCAGGCGATCCGCGCGAACGACCGGATGTCGATCACCTACAAGAGCTCCGCCAACACGGTCTTCTCGTTCGGCCGCGACTACGGCCACTACGGACGGATCCTGAACGTGACGGTGCTCGCCTGGCCGACCGTGACCGTGCGCAACGACACGGAGATCGTCGGCTATTGCTTCACGCCCCAGGACGGCAACTCGCTGCTCTCCTCGGTGTCCGCGGCGACGCGGTTCCTCTACCCGAAGGACTACGAGCAGCGCATCCAGTGCCTGAAGCCCTACTTTTTCGACGAAGTGTAATTGGGGACATTCTGCTAGAGGAAGGAAGGGAAATTTCTCTTTTTCTTGCCCGGCTCCCCGGATACCGCCGTACTGCGAAAAAGAGAAATTTCCCTTCCTTCCTCTAGCAGAATGTCCCCAATTACAACTTCTTGATTTCCTCGGTGAGCTTCGGCAGGACCTCGAACACGTCGCCGACGATGCCGTAGGTCGCGATCTTGAAGATCGGCGCCTCCGCGTCCTTGTTGATCGCGACGATGACCTTAGAGGACGACATCCCGGCGAGGTGCTGGATCGCGCCGGAGATTCCGCACGCGACGTAGAGGCTCGGAGAGACGACCTTGCCGGTCTGGCCGACCTGGTGGGCGTGGTCGATCCACCCCGCATCGACGACCGCGCGCGAGGCGCCGACGGCGCCTCCCAGGGCGTGCGCGAGATCGCGGACGAGCGAGAAGTTCTCGGGGGCCTTCAGCCCTCGCCCGCCCGAGACGACGATCGGCGCCTCGGCGACGTCCAACTCCTGCTGGGCGGCGGTCTCGAGCCGCACGGTGACCGCCCGCGGCGTCCCCGAAGGCACGGCGAGCGGGACGACCTCCGCGACACGGCCCGGATCGTTCGTCGCCGCGAACACGTTCGGGCGGAGGGTCGCCATCGCCGGCCGGGCGTCTGGCACCTGGGCCCATGCGAAGGCCTTGCCCGAATAGACCGGACGCTTCCCTCTCAGGCCGCCGCCCGCGGTGCGCTCGAGCTCGACCACGTCGGTAAGAAGCCCCGTCCGCAGCCGCGCCGCGACGCGCGCTGCCACGTCCCGTCCGAGCGCCGTGCCCGCCATCAGGATCACGGTGGCCCCGCACGCCGCGGCCGCCGCGGCCAGAGCGCTCGCATAGGACTCGGCGGCGTACAGGTCGTAGGCGGAGTCCTCGACGACGTGCAGCCGATCGGCGCCCGCCGCCCCCGCGGCCGCGGCGCACGCGGCGGCCGACGTCCCGAGGGCGAGCGCTTCGACCGCCTCGCCGCTTCCCGCGAGGCGCCGCGCGGCCGAGACCGCCTGGAGGCTCGCGCTCTTCAGCGAGCCTTCGCGTCGCTCGAGGAGGACCAGGATCGCGCCCATCAGACAACCTTCGCTTCTTCGCGGAGCAGACGCGCCAGCTCGCGGGCCGTCTCCGCCGCATCCCCCTTGAGGATCCGCCCGGCCTGGCGCGGGGGCGGCAGCTCGAGCGACTCGCGGACGATCCTGGGCGCTCCGGGCGCCGAGGACAGCCCGGCGGCGGGCTTCACGTCGAGGGGCTTCTTCTTGGCCGCCATGATTCCCTTGAGGGACGCGTATCGCGGCTCGTGCTCCCCCTTGTCCCACGCGATCACCGCCGGGAGGCGTCCCTCGACGACCTCCGTCGCCCCCTCGATCGCGCGCCACGCGGTGAAGCGCTCGGAGTCGACGGTCATCTTGAAGACGTTTCCGACGTGCGGCCGGTCGAGCAGCTCGCCGAGCATCGGCCCGACCTGCCCTTCGTCGCCGCCGACGCCGAGCTTCCCGGCGAACACCAGATCCGCCCCCTCGGCCCGGATCCCCGCCGCCAGCGCCTCCGCCCGCGCCAGCGGGTCCGCGGCGTCGAGCCCCGCGTCCTGGACGAGAGTCGCCCGGTCCGCGCCCATCGCGAGCGCGTGACGGAGCGTCGGCTGCACGTCGTCCCCGCCCGCGCCCAATACCGCGACCTCCGCCGCCCGCCCGGCTTCCTTCAGGAGGAGCGCCTCCTCCAGGGCGTACTCGTCGTAGGGGGAGATGATCATCTTCGCGCCGGTCAGGTCGGCGCTCTTCCCGTCGGCGGCGATCTTGATCTTGGTCTCGGTGTCGGGAACGCTCTTGATGCAGACGAGGATCTTCATGAGCTCACGTGCCGGCGGAACAGGAGCGAGGCGTTGGTCCCGCCGAATCCGAAGGAATTGTTGAGGGCGGCCCGGACCGGCATCTTGCGTGCGGTGTTCGGCACGCAGTCCAGGTCGCACTCGGGGTCCGGGGTGACGTAGTTGATCGTCGGCGGGATTATCCCCTGCGCGAGGGCGAGCACCGTGATCGCCGACTCGAGGCCCCCGGCGGCGCCGAGCAGGTGGCCCGTCATCGACTTGGTCGACGCGAAGGCCAGCTCGCGCGCGTGGGCCCCGAAGACCGTCTTGACCGCCATCGTCTCCATCTTGTCGCCCACCGGGGTCGAGGTGCCGTGCGCGTTGATGTAGTCGACCTCGCGCGGGTCGCACTCCGCGTCCCGCAGGGCGCCGAGCATCGCCCGCGCCGCGCCCTCGCCGCTCTCGGCGGGCGCGGAGATGTGGTAGGCGTCTCCCGAGAGGCCGTACCCCGAGAGCTCGGCGTACACCCGGGCCCCGCGCGCGAGCGCCGCCGCGCGCTCCTCGAGGACCAGGATTCCGGCCCCCTCGCCCATCACGAAGCCGTCGCGGTCGGCATCGAACGGGCGGCTCGCGGCGGCTGGGGCGTCGTTGCGCGTGGAGAGCGCCTTCATCGCGCAGAAGCCCCCGACGGCCAGCGGCGTGATCACGGCGTCGGTCCCCCCCGCGATCATCGCGTCGGCGTACCCATCGCGGATGAGGCGCAGAGCCTCGCCGATGGCGTGATTGCCGGTCGCGCACGCAGTGGCCACCGCGAGGTTCGGCCCTTTCGCCCCCGTGAGGATCGAGACCTGGCCCGCCGCGAGGTTGATGATCATCCCCGGGATGAAGAACGGCGAGATGCGCCGCGGGCCCTTCTCGAGGTAGTCGCGATGGGTCGACTCGAACAGGGGCAGCCCGCCGATGCCGGAGCCGATGTACACGCCGACCCGCTCGGCGTTCCCCGCGTCGATCCTCAGGCCCGAATCGGACAGCGCCTCCGACGACGCGGCGACCGCGTAGTGGATGAACGTGTCCATCTTCTTGACGTCCTTCTTGTCGAGGTAGTTCTCGGGCGTGAAGCCCCGCACCTCGCCGGCGATGCGGGAGGTGAACGCGCTCGCGTCGAACTTGGTGATCGGACCGATCCCGCTCTTGCCCGCGACGAGCGCCTCCCAGGTGGAGGCCCTCGTCAGGCCGAGCGGAGAAACCACTCCGATGCCGGTGACGACGACCCGACGTCTCATGACGGGATCCTAACGGCGCCGCGTGGACGCGGCTACGCCTTGGCGTGGGCCCCGATGTAGTCGATGGCCTGCTTCACGGTGGTCAGCTTCTCGGCGTCCTCGTCCGAGATCTCGAGGCCGAACTCCTCCTCGAGCGCCATGACGAGCTCGACGACGTCCAACGAGTCCGCTCCGAGGTCGTCCACGAAGTGGGCCTCCGGCTTGACCTCGTCCTCGTCGACTCCGAGCTGCTCCACGATGATGTGCTTGACCTTGTCCTCGATGGAAGCCATCGGTTCCGTCCTCCCGTCAAGAAAGCGCGGGCGCCGTCCGATACGGCCCTCCCGCGGACCCCAGACTACATGAACAAGCCGCCGTTGACGTCGAGAACGGTCCCGGTGACGTAGGACCCGCCCTCACCCACCAAATAACGCACCGCCGCCGCCACGTCCGCGGGCGTGCCCAGCCTCTTCAGAGGGATCTGCTCCGAGAGGGCCTCCCGCTGCGCGTCGCTCAGGGCCTTCGTCATGTCGGTGTCGATGAACCCCGGTGCCACGCAGTTGACCGTCACGTTCCGCGACGCCAGCTCGCGCGCGAGCGAGCGCGTGAACCCCTCGATGCCGGCCTTGGCCGCGGCATAGTTCGCCTGTCCGGGGTTCCCGCTGCGAGCGACGACCGAGGTCACGTTGACGATCCTGCCGTACCGGGCCTTCACCATGGAGGGGACCAGAGCGCGACACAGGCGATAGATCCCCGAGAGATTCGTACCGATCACCTCGTCCCAATCCTCCTTCTTCATGCGCATCAGGAGGTTGTCCCGGGTGATCCCCGCGTTGTTCACGAGGAGCGGGATTGTAGCATGCTCCGCGAGCAGTCCCTTGACGGTGGCTTCGACCGAACCGTCGGAGGCGACGTCGAGCGCCACGGGGAGCGCGCGGCCGTCGGCGGCTTCGATCGCGGCCACGGTCGAGGCGGAGGACTCGGCCGTCCGCGCGGCGCAGATCACCGTCGCCCCGTCCCGCGCCAGCGCCTCGGCGATCGCCTTGCCGATGCCGCGCGAGGCGCCCGTGACCAGCGCGACCTTCCCCGACAGATCCTTTCCCATCGTCGCTCCGTATTACGCCTTGACCAGTGCGAGCGCCGCGTCGACGCCCGCGGGGTCCCCCGCCGAGACGACCGTCGCCGCGGCATGGATGCGCCGCACCAGCCCCGCGAGCACCTTTCCCGGTCCGAACTCGACGAACGTGTCGATCCCGTCGCTCACCATGCGAAGGATCTCGTCCTCCCACAGCACCGGAGCCACCACTTGGCGGACGAGCGCGTCGCGGGCCGCGGCTGCGGTCCGCACGGGCGCGGCGTCGGCGTTGGTGTACACCGGGAGGGCCGGATCGCGAAACGCCACCTCCGCGAGGACCGGGCGCAGGCGCACCGCGGCGGGCTCCATCAGCGCGCAGTGGAACGGGGCGGAAACGGCCAGGCGCATCGCGCGCTTGGCCCCGCTTGCCACGGCGGCGGCCACCGCGCGATCGACGGCTCCCGCGTGGCCCGAGATGACGATCTGGCCCGGTGCGTTGAAGTTCGCGCACGAGACGACCTCGCCCTGCGCCTGCGCGGCGCAGATCGCGACGAGCGCCTCACGGTCGATCCCGAGCACCGCCGCCATCGCGCCGACCCCTTCCGGAACCGCCTCCTGCATGAAGCGGCCCCGGCGGTGGACGCTGCGGACGGCCTCCGAGAGCGAGAGCGTGTCCGCGATCACGTGCGCGGCGTACTCTCCGAGCGAGTGCCCGGCCGCCGCCGCGGGAGGGGCGCCGCCGCGGGCGGCGTACGCGCGGTACGCCGCCACGGCGTGCGTCAGGATCGCCGGCTGGGTGATCTCGGTGCGCGCGAGCTCGTCGGCGGTGCCGCCGAAGCACAGCGACTCGAGGTCGAAGCCGACGGCCGCGCCGGCCTCCCGGAACGCGGCGGCGGCGGGCTCCGAAGCCGCCGCCAGGTCCTTCCCCATTCCCGGATGCTGCGCGCCCTGGCCTGGAAACAGCGCGGCGTAAGGCTTCACCAGCGCACCACGCTGGCGGCCCAGGTCAATCCCGCGCCGAACGCCGCCATGAGCAGCACGTCCCCGCGCTTGACCCGGCCGCCGCGCACCGCCTCGTCGAGGGCGATCGGGATCGACGCGGCCGAGGTGTTCCCGTACCGCTCGATGTTGACGAACGAGCGCTCCGGCGGGATCCCCAGGCGCTCGCCGACCGCGCTGATGATCCGCTGGTTCGCCTGGTGCGGGATGAACCAGGAGACCTCCTCCGGCGTCAGCCCCGCCTTGCCGAGGACCTCGCGCGAGACCTCCTCGATCTGGCGGACGGCGATCTTGAACGTCTCGTTGCCTCTCATCCGGATGAAGTGCAGCCCGCGGCCCACCGTCTCGGCGGTCGGGGGATATTTGCATCCGCCCCCCTCGAGCGTGATGAAGTCGGCCATCGAGCCGTCGGTGTGCATCTCGGAGGCGAGCACCCCCCGCGGCAGCTCCCCCGCGCTCATCACCACGGCCCCGGCTCCGTCGGCGAAGATGACGCAGGTGGTGCGGTCGGACCAGTCGAGAAACTTGCTGAGCAGCTCGGCGCCGATGACCAGGACGTGCGCGCACCGGCCGGTGAGGATGAACTGCTTCGCGACCGACTGCGCGTAGATGAAGCCGGAGCACCCTGCCGAGATGTCGAAGGCCGCCGCGCGGCGGCAGCCGAGCTGGTGCTGGAGCAGGCACGCGGTCGCGGGTATCGGCATGTCCGGCGTGACCGTGGCGCAGACGATCAGGTCGATCTGGTCCGGCGTCAGCCCCGCCATCTCGAGCGCGTTCTTCGACGCCTCGAGCGCGAACTGGGACATGACCTCGTGAGCCGAGGCGATCCGGCGCTCCCCGATGCCGGTCCGCGAGCGGATCCACTCGTCGCTGGTGTCGACGAGCTTCTCGAGGTCTCGATTGGACACGACCCGGGACGGCACGCTCATGCCTGTCCCCGAGATGATCGCGCTTCGAGTTCCCATCGCAGCTCCTTAGGCGGACCGGGACCGTCGTCTCCGAGCCCTCGGCCTCGGCTCGGGACACACCCCTATCCTAATCCGGTAGACGGACGATCCGGTCTTACGCCTGCGGCGGCTCGACGATTTCGCGCCCTTTGTACGAGCCGCAGTGAGGGCAGACGCGGTGCGGGAGCTTGCGCTCCTGGCAGCTGGGGCAGATCGACACCCCCGGCTGGGCCAGGGCGTCGTGGGCCCGGCGCTTGTCACGCCGCGCCCTGGAGTGGCGTCGTTTTGGATTCGGCATGGCAAAACCTCGTGCGACGTGTCAGGAGCCGGAGAGTTTCTTGCGGAACGGCAGGAGCGGAGCCAAACGGGGATCCACGACCTCGGTCGTACAGGAGCAAGTCGATAGATTCTTGTTGATACCGCATGTCGGGCACAGTCCCCGACATCCGGGAGTGCACACGGGCTTCAGCGGCAGGTTCAGGTACACCTGCTCGGTCGCAAGCTCCTCGAGCCCGACCCGGCCTTCGGGAGCGACGAGGATCGAGGCCGCCTCGTCCTCGGTGAGCGGCCGCGCCGACTCCTCGGTCCGGCGGACCGCCAGGTCGAACCGGGCCGCGACCTTCCAGGGAAACATCTCGAGGCAGCGGCTGCACTGGAGCAAGACCGTTCCTTCCACGCTCCCGTCGAGCCTTGCCCCCGAGCCGGCCGGGACGATCGTCCCCGAGAGGTGGATCTCGACGTCGTCGATGCGCTCCCGGGACGGACCTTCCAGGTCTCGAAGGTGCAGCGATCGGTCGAACCCCTCGCCGTCGGGACCTAGAGTGTTGATATCAATGAACATAGCGATTCCAAAAGGAAGCGCGAATTATAGCAGGGGGACCCCGGCTGTCAAGATTAGCCGAGAGTTTCGAGCTCTTTCAGGGCCTCATCGTGGGCGGGCACGATCAGGAGGGCCTCTTCGAACTGCTTGCGCGCCCGGAGCTTCAACCCGCGAGTCTTGTAGAAGCGTCCGAGGGACATACGGTACTCGACGTTCCAGCGGTCGAGCTCCGTGGCCTTGACGTAGTTCTGCTCCGCCATCCGCTGCCAGCGGGCGTCGGGATTCCGCACCTGGCACTCGGCGAGCAAGCAGTAGAACCGGGCGTCCTCAGGAGCGTAGCTGATGGCGAGCTTGCCGTACTGGATCGCGTTGTGGAAGTCCCCCTCGCGGGAGAATCTCCTCGCCTTCAGGAAGTACGATTCCGCGAGTTTCGTTTGCTCCTCGATCGCCTTCTTCGTCTTCGTCTTGTCCATCTCGACGCGGACGAGCAGTCCGTCCACCGTCTTCCCGCCGGAGCCCTCGCCCGCCACTTCGGCGGTCCGCTCGGAGGCGCGCGCCTGGGACAGGGTCAGATAGGCCTCGACGAGCCGGCTCTCGACGACGGCGATCTCGGACCGGAGCTTCTCCCGGATTCGCGGCATCAGCCGCTCGCGGCCGAGCGTCTCCTTCGCCTCCTCGTAGGCGCGCTCGATCGCCTCGCGGCTCGGGTTCGGGGGCAGCCCCAGGACCTCGTGGGGGCTCTGCCCGCGGGTCGATCCGTAGACCTCGAGAATCATCTTCTCCTGAAGCCCCTCGAGGGCGACCGTGTCGGCGTGCTCGCGCAGAAGCGTCGCGGCGTGGAACCCCCCATCGTCCATCGGCGGATCGTACTGGGCGACGCCCATCACGAGCAGGCCGTAGACGAAACGGCACCCCCGCTCCTCCTCCTCGGGGGGAAGCAGGGCGACGATATCCTGCAAGCTGCACGACCCGTCGATCCGCGAGAGCACGTAGCCGTGCGCGGGGGACAGCGCGATCCGCTCGAGGGGCAGAGGCGTCGGCCGCCGGAGCTTGATCCGGTTGTCGAGGTCCTTCATCGCGTCGGCGATCGCGTCGAATCCGACCATCACGCCGATCCCCTTCAGGATCACCTCGAAGGTCAAGAGGACGTCGCTCTCGAAGATCTCCTGGAGGAGCCACCCCTCGGAGAACTGCGCGCTCCCGCCTTCCCACTGGAACACCGAGGTGACGACGCGCTCGACGATGTAGCGCACGGTGTGCGAGAGGGTCTCCTTGCCGATCAGCCCGCGATTGACGAGGGCTTGGGCCAGGTCCTTGGTCTCGCTGATGTTCCGCCGGGCCTCCGCGAGCGCCCCGGCGGAGATCTTCCCCTCGTTGACGAGCCGCCGGCCGAGATCCTCGTCGTCCAGGCTCGACTCCGCGAAGAGGATCATTCCCCGGTCGAAGTAGATGCGCTTCTCGACGTTCGCGCGCGACAGGGAGAGGACACCCGACCTCTCCCCGAGGTAAATATCGCGGAAGATCTCCGCAAGTGATTGGCTGCTGAAGCTGCCAGACATCGCCTGCCCCGTTGTCCGGAACCTATAATGCGTGCACCGACAATATAGGCGCTGGCGGCGGAAAGGAAAGTCGTGCGATCGGTGGCGTGGATTGTGGCCGCAGCGCTGATTTCGGCACCGGCGGCGCCCCCGCCGTCACCGCCCCCGGGCGGAGCCGGATCCCCGGAATCGACCGTGGCGGCGGTCGTGGCCCTCGTGCACGACGGGCGCTTCGACGCGGCGGAAAAGCTCCTCCCGGACGAGAGCGGGCGGCCGGACCAGCTGTTCCTCAAGGCGTTCGTGTCGTACTGGCGGCTCGTGTTCGACGACGACAACACGGTCGTCCAGGACGTCATGGACCACCGGCTCCAGGCGGTCCTCGCCGCCGCCTCGCGCACGGGCCCCGACGGCCCGACACCGGTCGAGGCGGCGCTCTGGCAGGGAATGGGACACCTGCTCCTCGCGGAGCTGCGAGCCTCGCAGCGTCATCCGTTCGGGGCGGCGTTCGAGGCGAAGAAGGCCAAGCGCGCGCTCGATGCGACGGTCACCGCAGCGGGTCCGCCGCCCGACGCGCTGTTCGGGCTCGGCACGTACAACTACATGGCCGACCAGGTCCCGCGGTACATGCGCGGCTTGCGCTTCCTCCTCGGCATCCCGAAGGGGGACCGCGACAAGGGGCTCGAGCAGCTCGGCGACGCCGCGACCCAAAGCCCGCTGTTCGGCTTCGAGGCTCGCGTCCTTCTGGTGACGATCTACGCGAACCGCCACGAGAAGATGTACGCCGCCGCCACGCGCGAGGCCGACGCGCTGCTCGCCGCGGCCCCGGAGGCCGTGACCAGCCTCTATTGCGCCGCGCGCCTGGACGTCACCCTCGGGCGGAATCAGCGCTCGCTCGAGCGCCTGGCCAGTGCCGCGTCGCGGGCCGCGATCCTCGGCGACGTCGACCCGGTCGTGCTCCGCTCGATCGACGTGCTGCGCGCCAAGGCGGAGTTCCTCGACCTCAGGCCCGACCTCGCCGCCGAGACCGCGCGGCGCGCGCTCGCGACCGGGTCCGGGCTGACCCAATCGATCCGGACGGATCTCGAGACCCTGAAGGCAAACGGCGAGCGTCTGGCGGCGGGCATCGACTGGTCGCGCATCGCGGCCGCGCGCGCGGCGCCGTCTTCCACGAGCGCTCTCGTCGCTTACGCCGATGCGGTCCCCGGCCGCCCGCTGCTCCATCTGCTCGCCGGGGACGCGCTCCTGCGGCAAGGGCATGCCGCGGAGGCCTCGTATCGCCTCTCGAGGGCGGACATCCCGACCTTCCCCCCGGAATTTCTCGGCCCGCGCCTCCTGCGCCAGGGCGAGGCGGCCGATCTCGCGGGCGATCGGGCGCAGGCGGCCGGCTTCTACCAGCGCGCCTCGAACCTCCCCGGGTTCGAGGCGAAGGAAGCGGCCGTGTACTACCAGGCGGAGCCGTTCGGATCCACGCGGTGAGGCCGCGGCCAAGCCTCGCGGTCGCCGGCCTGCTCGCCGTCGTGGTCGCCGTGTCCTGGGCCGCCTCGCGACTGACCGCCGTGTCGCAGCATCGGATCCGCTCCGCGGGAGGCGCGCCGTCCGCCTCGTCCTCCGACGAGCCGCGCGTCCGGAAGGCGCTCGCGACGTTTGCGTCCTACCGGGAGCTGTTCGAGCGCCATGCCGTCACGACCGCGCGTGTCGCCGAAGACGGCTCGATCGAGCTCGAAGCGGACTTGCGAGCGGCCGCGCGCGCATCGCTCGCGCGGATCGGCGCTCCGGAGCTCGCCGACGCTCTGCCCGCGCGCGCCGTGGTCCGGATCGTCCTCTCACCGGAGCACGTGAGCGAGAGCTGGCGCTTCCGCTGCGCCGGCGGGTGCGTCCTGGACCTGTTCGTCGATCCCCCGCCCGACCGCCCGCGCGCCTCGGAGCTTCCCGGCCGGCCCGAGGCGACGGTGCGCCTGCGCTTCAATCCGCGCCGCCTCGCGGGACTCGCGGTCCTCGGACCGTCGGCCGCCGCCGCCGCGCGCCGCCTCGAGCTCGTGGAGCAGATCCTCGGGCGTCCCATCGTGAGCCCGCTTGCGGAGGACCTCGAGGGATACGCGTCGTTGGCGCTCTACCGCAACGCCTCGGGTCCGCGCGGCGTATGCGTCCTGAGCATGACCCGCACCGACCGCGTGCGCTCGCTCGTCGATCTCGCCATCGGTCTGGCCGCCCTGACCCGGGGCTCCGCTGTGCGGACGCACCGCGACGTTCCGATCGGTGCTTTCGTCTCGAGCTCGGGCCGGACGCTCGCGATGACGGTGGACGGCCCGCGCCTCCTCATCGGCGACGACGTTTCCCGGATCGAGGACGCGATCGACCTCCGGCGCGACCCCGGAGGCCTCGACGCACAGCCGTTCGAGACGGTGGGCGCGCTGGCTGCGCTGAGCGGCGGGGGGACCGAGGCCGCGACGTTGAGACAGGACGGGAGCGAGTGGATCCTGGACGCGCGCGGCGCCCGGCCGATCGGCGACAACGAGATGCTGCGGGGCTGGGTCCGGGGGCTGACGCGCGAGGCCGCTCAGCGCGGCGAGGACTGACCACCCTGGGTCGCGCGGTCGAGGACCTTCAGGACGTACCACTGCGTCTCGGCGAACGGCGGGATCCCGCGATGCCGCTCGACCGCCCCCTCCCCCGCGTTGTATCCCGCGAGCGCGAGGTCGACCCGGCCGCCGAACCGGTCGAGCAGCCACCGGAGGTAGCGCGCTCCTCCGTCGATGTTCTGATCCGCGTCGAATATCTTCTCGACGCCGAACCGCCGGGCGGTCTTCGGCATGAGCTGGAGAATCCCGCACGCACCGCGGGGCGACACCGCGAACGGATCGAAGTTCGACTCCACCTTGGCCACCGCGGCGAGGAGGGCCCGGTCGAGTGCGTACCGGTCGGCGGCGGCCGCGAGCTTGTCCGCGTACTTGCCCGCCGCCTGGCGCCACGCCTCGCCGGCGCGCAGGGTGTCCGCGAGCGTCTCGGCTTGGGGCGCCTGGTCGGGGTCCGCCGCCGGGACCGGGTCGGCGGGATCGACCGCGCGCTCGATGGCGACGATCGAGGCTGCCGGGACGGCCACCTCCCCCCCGTCCTCGAGCGTCAGGCGTCCAGTGCCGTCGGCTATAGCGAACTGACGGACGCGAATTCCTCTCCCGTCCTCGAACAGCACGAGGTCCGTGGCAAACGCCGGTGCCGCCAGGCACACCGCAACCGCCAGGAGTGAAAGGCGCCTCATCGTGACCCTATATACGGACGATCGGGCCGGGCGTCAACGCCGCCTGAAGGCACGCTCGATCTCCTCGAGGGTCAGGCGGAACAAAATGGGCCGCCCGTGGGGACAAGTCGTGGGATTCTGGGTCAGGAACAGGTCGTCGAGAAGCTGCTGCATCCCCTCCCGGGTCAACGCGTAGTTGACCTTGATTGCCGCCTGGCAGGAGGCGCTGGTCACCAGGACACGGCGGAGCTCGGCGACGCCCGTCGCCGCCGACCGGGTCTTTCCCGCCTCCCCGAGAAGCCCTCGCAACAGACGGTCGGGAGCCACCTCCTTGGCGAACGCCGGCACGGCGTCGATACGGATCGTGTGCCCCCCAAACGGCTCATAGACGACCCCGAGCCGGCGGAACTCCTCGATCTCGGCCTCGGCGACGATCATCTCGTCCGAGCGAAGCTCGACCGTCACCGGGAACAGGAGACGCTGCACCGGCACGTCGTCCGTCTCGGCTGCGGCGAGGTACCTCTCGAAGAGCACCCGCTCGTGCGCGACGTGCTGGTCGACGAGAAGGATCCCTTCGGCGTCCTGCGCGACGATGTAGGACTCCCGGTACTGGGCGAGCGGAGTCGCGCGCCGCCCTTGCGCGGCCGCGGGACTGTCCGGGTCGAGGAGCCCGCGAGGCACCGCGGCGGCGACGGGCGGAGCGGCCGTCGCGCGGTAGGCCCGCGACGGCTCGCCGGCGTCGAAGTGCTCGAGCGCGCGTCCCAGGGCGGCGACGGTGCTCGCCGGGGCCGACCACGCGGCGGGCTCGGGACGCAATTCCGCCAGGCGAGGCACGGCCAGGGTGCTCGCAAGCGCCGACGCCACCGCGTCGCGCACGGCGTCGTGGACCTGGGAGGCACGCGCGAAGCGCACCTCGCTCTTGCGCGGATGGACGTTGACGTCGACCTGCGCGGGGTCGAGCTCGACGAACAGGATGATCGCCGGGAAGCTCCCGCGCGGCGCGGTATTACCGTACGCCTCCACGATCGCATGGGACAGCACGCGGTCGGTCACGGCACGCCCGTTGACGAACAGGTGCTGCGTGTCGCGGCGCGGGGAGGCGTCCACCGGGCGGCCTGCGAAGCCGCGGACGGCGACGCCGCCGGAGCGGGCGTCGAACGGGATCAGCTTCGACGCCGGCTCGCGCCCGTGGATCTGGGCGACCCGTTCGGCGAGATCGCGCGCCGGCGGCGCGTCGAGGAGCCCACGCCCGTCGTGGGTGAGGCGGAACCGGACCTCGGGATGCGCGATCGCGTACTGGCCGACGGTGCGCACCGCGTGCGACAGCTCGGTCGGCGCCGCCTTGAGGAACTTGCGACGCGCCGGGACATTGACGAACAGCGAGCCGACCTCCACCGAGGTTCCGTGCGCGCCCGCGATCTCGCGCACCGCCCCGATCCGTCCCGCCCGCACTTCGATCTCCGTCCCCGCCCCCGCTCCGGGCACGGTGCGCAGCCGGAACCGGGAGACGGCGGCGATGCTCGGGAGCGCCTCCCCGCGGAACCCGAGCGTGGCGATCGCGTCGAGGTCCTCGAACGCGGCCAGCTTGCTCGTCGCGTGGCGCTCGAGCGCCAGCAGCGCGTCGTCGCGATCCATCCCCTGCCCGTCGTCGGAGACCACGATGCGCCGGCGACCCCCGTCTTCGAGCGCCACGTCGATCGCGCGAGCCGACGCGTCGAGGCTGTTCTCGACGAGTTCCTTCACCACCGACGCGGGACGCTCGACGACCTCCCCGGCGGCGATCCGGTTGATCAGATGGTCGTCGAGAACGTGGATGCGCGGCATGTCGCTCCGGCGGGCAGAAGGAGCGCCATTCTTGCACGCGCATGCCGGCGGGGCGTCAGGTCGGCACGCCGTTGGCAGTGACCCTGTAATTCCCATTGGTTTCGTGGGGAGCTACCCCTCGTGAAATTGGACCTGTTTTGGCCGTAATTCCGCCGCGAATCGGGATGCCGCGGGGAGTTCGCCGCAATCGGGCACGCCGCTGCCGGTCTCGGCACGCTCGTTGCTGTATCCCAAGTCGAGGGGAGCCTGAGGAGCCCGAGATGATCTTCCCGCTGCTTCAAAAAGAGCTCTCGATCGACGATTACGTGGACCGGGACGAGGAATGCCGCTTCGCGGCTCTCGTCGCGGACCCGAACGCGGTCAGCCAGGAGGAGAAGATCTATACGCAGGAGGTCAACTCCCTGGTCAACGTCGCGCTCGGTCGTCTCGACGCGCGCGAGCTGCACATCATTCGCAATCGGTTCGGTCTTCTCGGAGGCAAGGAGCAAACCCTCGAGGAGATCGGGAAGAACCTGAACCTGAGCCGCGAGCGCGTCCGCCAGCTCGAGCGGGAGGCGAAGGACAAGCTTCGCGCCTCGCTCGGCCCGCATCGCGCGCACTTGAGATTCTCGCTGGCCTGACGAATACGCAAAGCCTCCCCCGCGACTGCCGCCGGCCCACCCCCCCCACAACCCCCGTTCCAGCCGGCGGCGGTCGCCTCTTTCCCTTCCTCAGAACAAAGCTCCGATGGCGATGACCCACTCGCCGGCGGATTCCCCTTCCCGGCGGTCGAGCTTCCAGCCGTACTCCACGCGGATCGGCCCGATCGGCGTCTCGAGGCGCAGGCCCAGGCCCGAGGAGGCGCGGACGTCGGTGACGCTGAAGTCGGAGGCCTTCGGGTAGACGTTCCCGACGTCGAGGAAGGTCTCGAGCCTCAAGGCCTTCCAGATCGGCGCGGTCCACTCCTCGTTGAGGAGGAGGATCGCCTCGCCGCCCGCGTTGAACGTAAGCGGGGGTTCGGCGGGAGTGGCGCCGGGGACCACCAGGATCAGCCCGCCGACCGAGTCCTCGGCGAAACCGCGCAAGGTGTACGGCCCCCCCGCGAAGAAGCGCTCCGAGAGCGGTGCCAGGTCCGTCTGCGCGAACGGCTGCTCGGCGCCGACCCGCAGGAAGCTCGAGAACCGGCTTCCGCGCCGGAACGTCTTCGTGTAGGAGGAGCGCAGGAACGCCTTGAGGAACGACGCTTCGGAGCCCAGGCCCTCCGCGAAGATGTTCCCCTCGAGCGAGCCGTAGAAGCCGCGCGTCGGCGAGAACGCGTCGTCGCGCGAGTCGTGGACGAACCCCACGCCCGCGGATCCCAGACGGATGCTGCTGAGCTTGTCCTGGAAGATCTGGTCGAGGGCGGCCGTCGGATCGGTGATGTCCCCGATCCGGACCTGCTGGATCGAGTAGCGGTAGTAGGAGAGCCAGCGCTGCCGCCGCCGCTCGAAGCGGAACGAAAACGTCCGGCGGTTCTGGGTGAATCCGGTCTCGACCGAGTCCTCCCAGAGGGCCGAGACGAGCGCGTCGGTGAGCTTCCAGAACTCGAGCTTACGCCGGAAGGTGATCTGGCCACGCTGCTCGTTATGGCTGACGAGCCCCTGGAGCGCGACCCCGACCGCCCGCCCGCCGAGGTTCGAGTATCCGAGGAGGAAGCTCGCGCGCGGTCCGTCCTGGTTGTCGTAGCCGACGCCGACGGACAGCGACAGCGGAGGGGCCTCCTCGACGTGCACGGTGACCTTCTGGGCGGTCGGGTCGTCCCCTCCGAGGGACTGGTAGGTCGTCTTGACGCCGGAGAACAGCCCCGTGCGGTAGAGGCGCTGCTGCGTCTTGAGGATCTGCTCGCGCGAGAGAAGGTCGCCGACGCCGAACGTCAGGCGCTCGGCGATGGTGCGGCGCTTCGTGATCCGGTTCCCCTGGATCTCGATCGACCCGACACGCTTCGCCCCTCCGGGAACGATGGCGAACGAGACCTCGGCCTCCGATCCCGTCAGCACGACGCTCGCCTCGACGGAGGCCTCGGGATACCCGAGACGGTCGAACGACTCGCGCAGGGCTTGCTCGCTCTCCTCGATCAGGCGCGGCGAGAAGATGCCTCCCACCTTGAGAGGGATGCGATCGGCGAGGTTTCCCGCCGCCTCCGGAAGGTCCTTCGGGAAGATCAGATGCGAGACGAGGAAGCGCGTCCCCTCGTCGATGTCCACATCGACCTCCACGGCGTCGCCTCCCGCCGACACCGCGATCCGCGGCGGCGCGACGCGGACGCGCACGTACCCTTCGTCGCGATAGAGCGCTCGAACGGCGCCGAGGTCCGCATCGAGGGTCCCCGGGCGAAAGAGCCGGCGCTTCAAGCGCGAGGTCTGGAGCGAGGAGATCTCCTTCATCACGCGCGACATCTCGAGGGCGGTGACTCCGTGGAGGCGGAGCGCCTTCAGGCGCACCGGCCTCCCGCGATCGACGTGAAACGTCACGAGGCGTCCCGGGCCGGTGTCACGGGCCTCCCAGGTGACGTCCGCCGCGTAGTACCCGTCGTCCTGGAGCTGGCGCAAGAGCGCGGCGGCGGAGTCGTTCCAGGTGTCGACGGTGTAGGGCGTCTCGCGCCAGTACTCGGAGAGCGTCTTGCGCGCCTTGCGCGCGCTTCCCCCGCTCGCCATCTCGATCCGTACCTCGACGCGGGGGCCGAGCGTGGCCCGGAACGTCAGCGCGTACGTTCCGGCGGTCTCATCCCGAACGGCATCGGGCCGGACGCTCGCTTCGAGGAAACCCTGCTTGACCGTGGCGCTCCGGATCCGCTCGGCGGCGGCCAGGGCGGCGCCGCGGCTGAATTGGCTCCCCACAACGAGCTTGGCCGGCTTGAGGAGATCGGGCCGGTCCTCGTCGGTCTCCGTGCGCACGGCGAGCGATGTGATCCGCCCAGGGGCCTCCTCCGTGCCGGAGGCGGCCGCCGCCGGGGCGCTCAACGCGCCGACCTTCGAGCCGCCGAACTGCTTCGCGTACTGGATCTCGCCGCCCAGGCCCGACTCGGTGTCGCTCTCGGCGACGATCCGGATCCGGCGTGTCGCATCCCAAACCACCTGGTACGTCTGGTTCGTCGTGGAACCGATGTCCTGGGAGAAGACGAGCTTGACGTCCTGGCTCACGCGCTTGCCGACGGTGACCCGCGCCGTGGGATCGGTCTGGCCCTTGAGCAGGGTCGGCGTCACCTCGAGCTGGTCGATCCCGAGGGACTGCTGCAGCTTGGGCCCGAAGGTCGTGCTGATCAGGCCGGTGAAGTAGTAAGCGGCCATGTCGGTGGGCAGCGTGGTCGTGCCCGTCGTCGTGAGCGACTCGAGCGTCTTGCCGGTCACCAGGAGCGAGATGATGTCCTGCGAGGCGAGCGGCGGCGTCGAGGTGAGCTCGTAGTCGAAGTGATCGAGCGTCCCCTCCACGCGCAGCGCGATCTCGTAGTCGCCGACACGGGTCCGGCCGCGCAGGTCGACGTACGGGTTGATCCGCGTGCGGTCGGTCAGGTCGAGCGTCCCGGAATCGAGCGTGTAGTCGACGTCGCGGTACCGCACGGTTCCGCCGGGCGTGATCGCAATCCGGCCCGTCAGCTCGGGCCGGTTGAGCTGCCCTCCGACGTGCAGCTCGCCCGAGGCCTCGAGCTTGGCGACGGCGTTCCGCACCCAGACGTTCCCGGGGGCCGTTATGTCGACGTCGAGGGAGATGCCCTTGGGGATCGCCGACTCGTTGTCCGCTCCGTAATCGCGACGCGTCGCCCCCGACAGCGCGGTGTCGAAGGAGCGCGCGTAGAGCGCGCGGACCACGCGGATCTGCCCCGAGATCGCGGCCTCGCGGGTCGTGCCGTCCACCGTGAGGCGTCCCTCGTAGATTCCCTTGAACCCCGTCGGGTAGCTCGCGCTGACGTTGGCCGCCGTCACCTCCGCATGGAAGGCGCCGACGCGCAGGCCCGTCAGGTCGATGCGGCCGGTCCCCGTGATCTCGCCACCGCCCTGGAACGCGCGGAACGATTGAAGGGTGATCACCTGTCCCGAGACGGTGGCGGCCGCCTCGATCTGCTCGAGCGTCGGGGGGAAGCCGATCAGTCGCAGCCAGCCGTCGTGCACGGCGATCTCCCCGTGGATCTGCGGATCGGAGGTGGTTCCGGAGAGGGCGAGGTCGACAGCCAGAGTCCCCTTCCCGCGCAGGTCGGGCCAGAGCGCCGCGACCGCCCCGAGATCGATCTGCCCGCCGAGCTTCCCCTCCACGGCCCCGTCGAGGGAGCCCGCCGCCCGAAGATCGAATCGCGAGCCCTCGCCGGCGAAGGCGGACGGACCGACGGAGAAGCGGCCGGACTCCAGGCCGAGAGGCACCGGCGAGGTCGATTGGACCGATCGCGATCCGACGCGCAACCGGACGTCGTCGAGGGAGCCGTCGATCTCGAGCTCGCGCGGGCGGGTCAGCTCTCCTTCCACCTGGATCTGGCCCTTCAGGCGGACGTCGACGGTGTCCCCCCAGGCGGGGGCCGACCCCGCGCGCAGGTCGTCGAAATAGAGGACCGCCGAGAGCGGCAGGGTCGACTTCCATCCGAGGAAGGCGTCGAGCGTCCACGCCGACTCGGGGAGCGCGCGCACCGAGAGCGACGCGCCGGTTCCGGACAGCAGGACGCTCCCGGTCAGGTCGCCGAGCGCCACGCTCTGGAGCCCCGGCTGGCCGGTGTCGATCGACACGCCGCTCGCGGCGAGCGTCAGATCTCCCGAGGGGCCCTCGGCGGAGATCGCGACGCTGCCGCGCGCCTCGATCTGCCCGGCAGCCGACACACCGGCCTCGACGAGAGAGCGCGAGCGCGCGAGGTCGACCACCACGGGGTCGGCGAGAATCGATCCGCGGCCCTCGTTCAGGTCGTAGAGGGCGCGGCCGTCGAAGCGGAGCGCCTCCCCGCGCGCCGAGATCCGCTCGAGGATGACGGTGGAGCCTTCGATGCGCACTGGCGAGTCGAACTCCTCGAGCGTCTCGCGGGCGAGCGTGACGCCCCGTCCGGAGACCGCTCCTTGCGCCGCGAAGAGGCCAAGGGCTCGGTCGCCGGCGAGATCGAGGTCGAGCCGGCCGTCGAGGCCCGCATCGACCCCGTGGGCGGCGAGGATCGCGCCGAGGGGCGCGTCCCGCGCGTGGAGATCGACGCGATCCAGGGCGCCGGCATCGAGATCGTAGCGGAGGCTTCCCGACAGCTCTCCGCCGCCGCGCCGCACCGAGACGCTGCGGACCGTCGCCGCGTGCGCGTCGACCGAGAGGTCGACTTCGGTCCGGTCGAACGTCTCTCCCATCCACGACCCGTCCGCGAGGTCGGCGCCGAAATCGAGGGACACCGCGGCACCGGCGATCACGCTCGCGCGCAGCGTGCCGCGGCCCGTGAGCGGGGTGACCACGAAGCGATTGCGCGGGACGTCGAGCGCGTCGAGGAACGCCAGGGCCGCGGCCTGCGTGGCCGCGGCGTCCCGCGTCGTGCCCTCGATCGCCAGGCGGATCGGGGGCGGGCGGACCGCAAGCCCTGCGGACAGATCGAGCCGGAACGCGCCCTCCCCCATCTCGAGACGGTCGGAGACGAGGCGCACGGTTCCCTTCTCGAACGTCAAGCGGGCCTTCCCGCGAACGACCACCTGGCCGGCTCCGGGGGAGGCGCGCGGCTTCGCGTCGATCGTCCCGGCTCCGGTCCAGCTCGCGGGATGCGCGGGGTCTCCCGCGATCGCGAGCGTCAGGTCCGCCGTCGAGGCGAGCGGGAGGGAGCGTCCCGTGAGCGCCGAGAGGCGCCGGACGTCGGCTCCGGTCGCCACGAGGTCGGTGTCGAGCGCTAGGCGCGGGCCGAAGTCGATGCCGACCGAGCCGGTGAAGCGCCCACCGTACGCCTGCGCATCGATGCGCTCGACGGTCAGGCGGCCGGGGCGCAGCGTCAGCTCGCCGGACGCGGACTCGGTGACGATCGGTCCGACGCGGAAGCCGGTCGTCGACGCACTGGTGACGACGCGGACCGGCGCGCCTCCGGTGTAGATGACCTGGAACGGGCCCGAGGCGGTGCCGGCCAGGCCGAGTGTCCCTGCAAGGTACGGGTCGAGCGCCGAGAGTTCGGCCGAGACGCGACCCTCCGCGGTGAAAGACGTTCCGGCGCCCCAGGTCACCGTGCCGGAGACCTCGCCGCGGGCTCCCGGCGCCTCCGCGGACGCGGAGGCGATCTCGATCCGTCCCGCGCCGATCCGCACGGCGCCCCGCACGGACGCGGGCAGCTCGCGCGCGAGGAAGGGCGCCTCGATCGCGACGTCCCCGGCCGCCTCGCCGACGAGCAGGCGGCGCGCGAGCGACCAGTCGGCGGCGTAGCGGACGTGGGCGGCGCGCAGGACGAGCTTCTGGCCGAGGTCCCGGTACTCCGCGGTGCCGTCGGTCACCTCGAGACGGTCGACGCGCAACGAAACGGGCGCCGACTCCCGGCCGACGTTGCGCGGCCGCCACGCCTCGATCCATTCGCGCGTGCAATTGAAGCTCGCGTTCGAGGCCACCACGCGGACGAGGTGGATCTCGCCGCCGCCGATGCCGGCGAGGCCGCTCCACGCGAGCTCGACCTGCGCGCGTCCGATCGCCGCGGTGAGCGGCGGCCCCCCGTCGGACGCTGGGATCTCGATCCGCGCGTCGGTGATCGTGGCGGTGAGCGCGGTCCACGTGACGTCGATCCCGCCCAGGGTCAGCGTGCCGCCGGTCGCGTCGTGGAAGGCGGCGACCAGGCGTCGCTCGAGCCACGAGGCGCCCTCGGGGGGGCCCGGCGCCGCGTGGGCCGGCACCACCGAGGCACCGAGCACCATCGCGAGCCCCACGGCTCGTGCCAGTCTCACCGGGGCGACCCGGCGGACCGCAGAACGAAGCACTTGAGATAGCGGCTCTCCGGAAAGCCCAGAAGAACGGGGTGATCGGCGGCCTGTCCGCGCCGCGCGAGAACGACCATCTCGCGCCGCGCGTCGGCGGCCGCTTCGCGCAGCACCTCCTCGAATTCGGGCTCGCGCAGGTTGTAGGAACAGGACGAGGTGATCAGGAGGCCGTCCGGGGCGAGCAGGCGCATGCCGCGGATGTTCAGCTCCTTGTACCCCCGCCGCGCGGCAGGAAGGTCGCCGCGGCTCTTCGCGAACGCCGGGGGATCGAGCATCACGACGTCGAACCGCTCGCCGCGTCGCTCGCGCTCGCGGAGGTCGTCGAACGCATTGCCCTCGACGAAGCTCAGGTTCGACCGGCCGTTGCGCGCCGCGTTCTCGCGGGCGCGCGCGAGGGCGTCGGCCGAGGCGTCGAGGACGACGACCTCGTCGGCGCGGGCTGCCGCATGCAGCCCGAAACCGGCCTGATAGGCGAATGCGTCGAGCACGCGGCCGCGGGAGAGCGCTCCCGCCGCGATGCGATTCTCGCGTTGGTCGAGGAACGCCCCGGTCTTCTGGCCGCGCCAGGGGTCGACCACGAACGTCACGCCCTCCTCGTCGATCGGGATCGCCTCGGGCGTCGTGCCGCGCAGTTGCCGGACCTCGCGCGGCAAGCCCTCGAGCGTGCGGACCGACGGGTCGTTCCGCAGGAGCACCGATTCGACCGGAAGGTGCGCCGCGAGCGCGTCGGCGATCGTCCCCGCGATCGCCTGAGCCCCGGCCGTCAGGACCTGGAGAACGAGGTGCGCTCCGTACAGATCCGCGACGAGCCCGGGGACGCCGTCGCTCTCTCCGAAGAGGACCCGCCGCGCGCTTCGCGGCGCGTGCTCGCCGCGGCGCGCGAGCGCCGAGCCCACGCGCTCCGCCCAGAGCCGCTCGTCGGGAATCCGCTCGTCGCGCGCGATCGCGCGGAGCGCGATCTTCGACGTGCCGGACCAGAAGGCCACACCGAGCGCGCGCCCCGCGTCGTCCGCCACGCGGACGACCGCTCCCGGATGGGCGGCGCCGTCGTCGAGCACGTCGTCACGGAATACCCAGGGATGGAGGGACCGCCAGCGCCGCGCGCCCTGGCGTCCGATCCGCACGGTCGGGAGCTGCGCGCCCGGGATCATCTCCACCGTGACTTCCGCGCGCGGGCGGCTGACGTCCGGCGCCGGAACGATCCGGCGAGCGGTCAGTCCTCCGAGTCCTCGCCGTCCACTACCAAGGGCTCATCGTCGAGGATCTCGTCGTCGACCTCGGTATCCGACTCGAACTCCTCGTCGGCCGCCGCGGGCTCCTCTGCCTCCTCGGCGACCTCCTCGTCGTCGGCGGCCGTGAAGGGGTGCTGCGGGAGGAGGCCCTTCTCCTCGAGCTCCTGGCACCGCACGCAGTGCCGCGCCCAGGGCTGGACCTCGAGGCGCTTGGGCGCGATGTCCTCCCCGCACTGCTGGCAGTACCCGTACTCGCCGCGGTCGATCCGGGCGAGGGCGTCCTCGACGAGCAGCAGCTGCTTCCGGTCGAGCTCGGTCAGGGAGAGGAGGAACTCGCGGGCATACGAGTTCACCGCGTAGTCGACGTAGTCCTCGGTGCCGTTGTCGAGATCGGATTGGGAGTCGCCCTTGCTGATCATGTAGGCGTTCATCAGCTCGGCCCGCTTGCGCAGCAGGAGCTCCCGGAAGTGCTGGTGCTCTTTCCGGCGCGACGCCACTGAGGCGGGGCGCGGGGTCGGGCGCACGCGCGGCCGGGGGGCCTCGGCGTCCTTCGCGGCGGCTTTTCCGCCCTTGTTCAGTCCGGCCATGATCTTCCCGAACTTCGGCACGACCCGGACCGGAGGCGCCGCACCCGCCTTTCCGGCGACCTTGGCTCCGGGCTTTCCCGCGGTCTTGGCCACGCTCTTCGGGGCGGGCTTGGCGGCGGCCTTCGGCGCACCCTTGGGCTTCGACTCCGCGGTCTTCGCGATCGCGGGCTTGACGGCCTTCGCCGGTTTCGCGGCGACGGGTTTCTTCGGGGCCACCTTCGCGGACGCGGCCGCCTTCGGGGGCGGCTTCATCTTGGAGGGCTTCGCCTTCATGGAAACCTCTTTCGCTCGTGCGCGACACCCCGTGGTCGGCGAGCGAGAAAGCGCGCCACTATACCGTCCGACCCCGGGACCGTCAACAAAGCAACCCGCTCGGGAAGGTCCTCACGCGGTACCGGATCCCGAGCCACCGCCCTCCGCGAGGGCGGCGTGCGCGGCCGCAAGGCGCGCCACGGGAACGCGATACGGCGAGCAGGACACGTAGTCGAGCCCGGACCGGTGGAAGAACGCGACCGACGCCGGATCGCCGCCGTGCTCGCCGCAGACCCCGACCTTCAGCCCCGGCCGCCCGGCGCGCCCGTCGGCGGTCGCCATCGCCACGAGCTTGCCGACGCCCTCCTGGTCGATGGAGGCGAACGGGTCCCCGGGCAGGATCCGCTCCTTGAGGTATTCCGGAAGAAACTTGCCGATATCGTCCCGCGAGAAGCCGTAAGTCATCTGCGTCAGGTCGTTCGTGCCGAACGAGAAGAACTCCGCCTCCCGCGCGATCGAGGCGGCGACGAGCGCCGCGCGCGGGACCTCGATCATCGTCCCGACGAGCGCCCCGATGGCGACCTTGGATTTCGCCTGCACGCTGGCGACGACCGTCCGCGTGCGCGCGGCGAGGTCGATGATCTCGCGGAGGGAGCCGACGAGCGGGATCATGATCTCGGGATGCACGCGCACCCGGGCGCGCAGGCAGAGCGCCGCGGCCTCGGCGATCGCGCGGACCTGCATCTCGTACACCTCGGGATAGGTGATCCCCAAGCGGCATCCCCGGTGTCCCAGCATCGGGTTCGCCTCGTGGAGCTGCTCGGCGCGCGCCTCGAGGTCCCGGACCGGAACCCGCATCTGTCGCGCGAGCTTCCGGAACTGCTCGGGCGTGCTCGGCAGGAACTCGTGGAGGGGCGGGTCGAGGAGGCGGATCGTCACCGGGAGGCCGTCCATCGCCTTGAAGATCCCCACGAAGTCCTTGCGCTGCATCGGGAGGAGCTTCGCGAGCGCGCGGCGGCGCCCCGCCTCGTCGTCGGCGAGGATCATCTCGCGGACCGCGGCGATCCGCTCCTCCGCAAAGAACATGTGCTCGGTGCGGCACAGCCCGATCCCTTCCGCGCCGAACGCGCGCGCGACCGCGGCGTCGTGCGGCGTGTCGGCGTTGGTCCGCACCTTCAGGCGCCGCGCGTCGTCCGCCCAGCGCATCAGCTGCGCGAACCGGCCGTACAGGCGCGAGCGTTCCGGTCGGAGCGTCTTCTCGACGAGCACCTGCTGGATCTCGCTCGGGTGGGGATCGAGCGTGCCGCGGATCACCTCGCCGGTCGTGCCGTCGATCGACAGAGCGTCCCCCTCGCGCAGGACCTTGCCTCCCGCCTTGAGCGTGCGGCGGACGACGTCGACCTGGAGGGACTCGGCACCGACGACGCAGGGCTTGCCCATGCCGCGCGCGACGACGGCGGCGTGCGAGGTCATGCCGCCGCGGCTCGTGAGGATTCCCACCGCCGCGACCATGCCGGCGAGATCCTCCGGGCTCGTCTCCCTCCGGACGAGCAGCACGCTCTTGCCTTTGCGGGCCATCGCGACTGCGGCGCCCGCCGAGAACGCGATCGCCCCGGCGGCCGCACCGGGCCCCGCGGGCAGGCCCGTTCCGAGCACGCGGCCCTCCTTGCGCGCCTTCTCCTTGTCCTTCGCGTCGAAGATCGGCGCGAGCAGCTGCACGAGCATGTCCGCCTCGACCCGGGCGAGCACGGCCTTGGCGTCGATCACGCCGGAATCGTGGAAGTCGAACGCGATGTTGAGCGCGGCGAGCCCCGTGCGCTTGCCGGTACGCGTCTGGAGCATGTAGAGCGTGCCGCGCTCGATCGTGAACTCGATGTCCTGCATGTCCTCGTAGTGGGCCTCGAGCTTCCCGCGGATCTCGAGGAGCTGCGCGTAGCTGGCGGGCATCGACGCCTCGAGGGAATCGTCGCCCTTCCCGGCCGCCTGCGCCCGGGAAATCGGGCGCGGGGTGCGGATGCCGGCGACGACGTCCTCCCCCTGGGCGTTGGGGAGGAACTCGCCGAAGAAGACGTTCTCGCCGGTCGCCGGGTTGCGCGTGAAGGCGACCCCGGTCGCGCAGTCCTCGCCGAGGTTCCCGAAGACCATGCACTGGACGTTGACCGCCGTGCCGATGTCGTCTGGGATGCCGTACTGGCGCCGGTAGAGCTTCGCGCGCTCGTTCTCCCAGCTGCGGAACACCGCGGCGATCGCGCCCCAGAGCTGATCCCGCGGGTCCTGCGGGAACGCCCTGCCGGTCCTCTTGCGGACCGTCTCCTTGTACTTCTTGACGAGGGCCTCGAGGTCCTTCGCGCCGAGCGCGGTGTCGTCCTTGACGCGCCGCGCCTTCTTGGCCGCCTCGAGCAGGTGCTCGAACGCGTCCTTGGGCACCTCGAGGACGACCCCCGCGTACATCTGGATGAAGCGGCGGTAGGAGTCGAGCGCGAAGCGGCGGTCCCCGGAGGTCGCCGCGAGCCCCGCGACCGCGCGGTCGTTGAGGCCGAGGTTGAGGATCGTGTCCATCATCCCCGGCATCGAGAACTTCGCCCCGGAGCGCACGGAGACGAGCAGCGGGTTCGCGTCGTCGCCGAACCTCTTCCCCTGGAGCGACTCGAGACGGGCCAGCGCCGCGTCGACCTCCGCGTCGAGCCCCGGCGGAAGCGTCCGCCCCAGCTCGAAGTAGCGGTTGCACGCGCGCGTCGAGATCGTGAACCCGGGCGGAACCGGGATCCCGAGCGAGGTCATCTCGGCGAGGTTCGCGCCCTTGCCGCCGAGAAGATCCTTCATCTTCGACGACCCTTCCGCCTGTCCTGCCGCGAAGAAGTAGACGAGCTTGTCCACGATGCGCTCCTATCGCTTGGTGTCGGCCTGTCCCGCGAGCTCCCGGATGTCGAAATCGGCGGTCAGCGTCGTGCGCACTTTGTCGAGGAGGTCGTATCGGTGGTAGGTCGCGGTCATGTTGTCGCGATCCAAGACTAGCGCGTTATCAAAAACGGCCGCGATTGGCTCGACATATGTCGACAGCGACGACACGACCGTGCCGAAATCATGTGCTCTGGATGCCGCCTGGATTCGCGTGGACATTCGCTCGTGAAATTCACTGAGCGCTAGAACCGAGGCATCGGGCTCGGAATAGGCTCCCGGCTCAAACCCGCTGCCTCCAAGGATGACGGCTCGGACTTGGCCGCAAATATTGTCGACGCGCTTGGTCAGCTCGACCAATCGAGCGAAGTTCGCGTTTCCGCGGATCGTCTTGAGGAAGCTGAGCCGAGCAAGGATCTCCGAAATCGACCAGGTGTCGAAATCCGTAGCGCCAGTGCGATTCTTCTGTACCGCTTCCACCTCAAGCGATGTAAACCCTTGATCGATCAGCCAGAGCGCGAGCCTTTCGCGGAGGAACAAATAGACAGTCTGAGATTGGCCCGAGGCGCCGTAGAGCGATTCGATGCTCAGCGGCCAATTCCGCTCACTCAGAATTCGGAACACCCCCGATGCACTCCGGCGGAGTCCGAACGGATCCCGGGAGCCCGTGGGTGTCTCCCCCGCTCCGATCAAACCGGCGATTGTATCGAGGCGGTCGGCAACGGCAACCACGCAGGACACCTCGGATGCGGGCAGAGAATCCTCGGCGCCAACGGGCTTGTAATGATCGGAAATCGCCTCGGCAGCCGCTCGGTCGCCGCCTTCTGCGCCTAGCAACAGTCCGCCGATGGTGCCCTGCAACTCTGGAAACTCACCGACGAGGCTCGTCACCAAGTCCGCTTTCGCAAGCCGCCCCGCCTCAATCGCGGCGTTTCTTTCGCGTTGATCCAAATTGATGAGATCAGCGAGCATGTTCGCGTACTTCGCGATTCGCTCCGCCTTCTCGGCGTAGCTGCCGAGCTTCTTGTGGAACGTGACGCGGGCGAGATCGCTCATCCGGTCGGCGAGCGGCCGCTTGCGGTCCTCGGTCCAGAAGAACCGCGCGTCGTCGAGCCGCCCGATCACCACCCACTCGTTGCCGCGGCGGACGTGACCGGCGGGATCGCGGTCCGTGTTCGCCACCGAGAGGAACGCGGGAAGCAGGCGGTCGCCGGACTGCACGGAGAACGACTTCTGGTGGTGCCGCAGCGTGGTCACGAGGATCGCGCGCGGCAAGTCGAGGAACGCCGCGTCGAACCGGCCGACCACGACCCCGGGCCATTCGACGAGGTCCGTGATCTCCTCGAGGAGGGCCGGGTCCTCCACCAGGCGGCCGCCCGCCGCGGCCGCCGCCGCGTGCAAGGCCGTTTCGAGAGCCGTGCGGCGCGCCACCGGATCGACCAGCACGCGCGCGGCGGCGAGACGGTCGACGTAGGCGTCGGCCGAGGCGAGCTCGACGCCGCCCGGAGCCAGGAACCGGTGCCCCTGCGAGGTCCGCCCTGCGCGCGCACCGAGGATCGTCAGGTCGAGGACCGCAGCGCCGTGGAGGGCGACGAGCCAGTGCACCGGGCGCACCCACCGGTGCTCCCCCGTCCCCCAGCGCATCGTCTTCGGAAACGACATCGCCGCGACCGACGCGGCAAGCCCCGCATCGAGGACCTGCTCGAGCGACCGCCCGGCCACCGTGCGCGTGAAGCCGGCGTACGCGCCCTTCGCGGTCTCGATCCGCACGAGAGCGTCCGGTGCTACGCCCTGCTTCTTCGCGAAGCCGGCGCCGGCCCCGGTCGGGCGGCCGTCGGGGCCGAAGGCGGCGGCGGCCGGCGGTCCAAGGACGGTTTCCTCCCGGTCCTCGAGCCGGCCGAGGACGGAGTCGACCCGTACCGCGAGCCGCCGCGTGCCGCCCCAGTGCCGCGCCGCACCGTGCGTGACGCCCGCCGCGTCGAGGACCGCAACGACGCGCGCGGCCAGGTCGGCGGCGGCCGACGCGATCATTCGCGCGGGGATCTCCTCGCAGCCGATCTCGACGAGCAGCGGCGCCGTCATGAGCGCATCAGCGGGAATCCCGCCGCCTCGCGGGCCGCGACGTGCGCGTCGGCGACTTGGCAGGCGAGCTTGCGGATCCTCTGGATGAACGCCGCCCGCTCGGTGACCGAGAGCGCCCCGCGCGCGTCGAGGACGTTGAACAGGTGCGAGCACTTGAGCACGGCCTCGTGCGCGGGGACGACGAGGGGGGCTCCGACCGGGCCCTCCGGTCCCGCCTCGGTGCGCGCGGCCAGGCGCGCCGCCTCCCTTTCCCAGCTGTCGAACTGGGAGCGGAAGACGGCCACGTCGGCCTCGCGGAACGAGTAGATCGAATGCTCGACCTCCTCGCGGCGGCGCACGTCCCCGTAGGTGATCCCGTGCGCGTTCCACGGGATGTCGAAGATGTTCTTGATGTCGTTCAAGAACATGCAGATGCGCTCGATCCCGTACGTCAGCTCGACCGAGATCGGCGCGAGCTCGCGCCCCCCCGCCTGCTGGAAATAGGTGAACTGGGAGATCTCCATCCCGTCCATCAGCACCTGCCAGCCGACCCCCGCGGCGCCGAGCGTCGGCGACTCCCAGTTGTCCTCCTCGAAGCGGATGTCGTGTTCGAGCGGGTCGATCCCGAACGCGGTGAGGGAGTCGAGGTAGAGGGCCTGGACGTCGAGCGGGGAGGGCTTGAGGATCACCTGGAACTGGTAGTGCTTGTACACCCGCATCGGGTTCTCGCCGTACCGGCCGTCCCCGGGCCGCCGCGAGGGCTGGCAGTAGGCGACCCGCCACGGCTCGGGGCCGAGCACGCGCAAGAAGGTGTCGGGGTGCATGGTCCCCGCGCCCACCTCCAGGTCGTACGGCTGCTGGATCACGCAGCCGCGATCCGCCCAGAAGCGCTGGATGCCGAGGAGGAGGTCCTGGAAGTTCACGAGCCCGCTCCCGCGTCGACGGCGCGCAAGTGCCGGTAGGTACGCAGCTTCCGCTCGACGAAGGCTTCGAGAGCTCCGCGCAGGAGCGACTCGAGCCCCCCGCGGGGGCGCACGGCCTCGGCGGGTAGCTCGAGGCGGGCCGGCGGCGTGCGCTCGATCGCGGCCAAGGCCGCGGCCTCGACCTCGCGGAGCACCACGCTTCCCGCGGGCTTCGGGCAGCGCTTGCACAACAGCCCCACCCCCCGTGCCACCGCACGCGCCTCCCCCGGGGAAAACGGCTCCCCGCATGCGGCGCAGGCGTCGAGATCGGGGAGCACCCCGTGCAGCTTGAGCGCCCAGTACTCCGCGTACCGCACGGCCGCCCAGGGCGCAAGTCCCTGCTCGAGGGCCTCGAGAAGCGCGCCGACGAGGCGGAACGTCGCCGGGTCCCCCTGCTCCTCGTGCGCCGTCGCCTGGACGATCTCGGAGAGCACCGCGCAGGCGGCGAGCACGCGCGGCTCCGCCTGCATGGCGGCGAAGGAGCGCACCAGCTCGAGGGATTCGATCCGGTGCAGCTCACGGCCCGGTCGCTCGACCCAGCGCGCCGAGACGCGCGTCATCGGGTCGACGGCACCGCCGAAACGCCGCCGGCTCTTGCGCGCCGACGCCGCCACGCCGCGCACCCGGCCATGCTGTTCGGACAGGAGGGTCACGATGAGATCCGCCTCGCCGAGCTCGGACGTGCCCAGCACGTAGGCTTCGTCACGGCGCTGCTTCACGAACCGCGGATGATAGCAGACCGAATCGGAGCGAATGTTCACCCCTCCGGGAAGGAATTGCGCGTCGAATCTGCGCGCGCGCGCTCCGCGGCGGCGCGAGGCGCGTGATCGCGCGGCGCCGCGTGGCGCGCGATCTGGCCCGCTGCTTGCTGTAGTCGCACATTCCGGCGCCCGCACCTCTCGACGCGCCGGTCCCGAGGGGCCCGATGTCGATCCGTTCGATCCTGGCGAGTGCCGTCGCCCTATGCGCGCTCTCGATCGCCCCGTCGTTCGCGGCGTCTGCGGACTGCCCGACCGCACCGCTGTTCAGCATGTCCGGCCCCGTGTGCGCGTCCGGGAGCATCACGAGCGTATGCGGCTGCTCGGAATGCATCGAGTGGGACGCGTCCGCCGGTGCGACGTTCTACGAGATCCAGAGGTGCGACGATTCCGGCAACAATTGCGTCGTCGTCGGGGACACCCGGAGGGGGAGCCACAACACCTATCGCGCAAAGAAAACCCTCTGGTGCGCCGCCTGGGATACGCCCTTTCCCCATCGCGGAGCGCTTTATCGCTACAGCATCCGCGCTTGCGTCGAAGACAAGTCAGGTCCCCTCTGCTCGACCGCCCTGTCGGATTCGGTGGAATACGCCGCCGCTCCGTACATGTGCATCGCGGACGGCGTCGAGGTGCCGTGCACCGACGCCAGGACCGGCACGAGCACGCCGTCCGACCTCGACGGGGACGGGATCCCGGACGTCCTGGACCCCGATATCGACGGGGACGGCATCCCGAACGCCGTCGACAACTGCCCCCTCGTTCCGAACGTCGGGCAGCGGGACTCCGACCATGACGGGATCGGCGACGCCTGCGACCCGGATCCCCATTCCCCGCAATCGGGTCCCTCGGACGCCGACGGAGACGGGGTCGGGGACCTGGTCGACAACTGCCCAAGCGTCCCGAACGCCTCACAGAAGGACTCGGATGCCGACGGTGTCGGCGACGCGTGCGACAACTGCCCGAACGACTGGAACCGCGAGCAGACCGACACCGACGCCGACGGCGTGGGGGACGTCTGCGACACGAACGACGGCGTCATCTACCTCGTCTGGTCGAGCGCCACCCACCTGAGCTGGCATCCGGAGAGCGGGTATTCGACCTGGTGCGTCTACCGGGGCGACCTCTCGGTCCTGAGGAAGAGCGGCGTGTACACGCAGGCGCCGGGGACCAACCCGCTCGCCACCCGGTGGTGCGGCCTGGGCGCCTCCGCGCTCGCCGACGCGACCCGCCCCGCGGCGGGTGCCGGCGCCTTCTACCTCGCCACTGGGAGAAGCTCCGCCGCCGAGACAACCCTCGGGACGGATTCGGGCGGCAAGACCCGGCCCAATACGAATCCCTGCCCGTGACGCGGGGACATTCTGCTTTTTCGTTCACACTCCTCTACTTTTCGCCGCGCGGCGGTATCCGGGGAGCCGCGCAAGAAAAGAGAGGAGTGTGAACGAAAAAGCTGTGCCCCGAGGCACTAGCCGATACCCAGGTCAGAAAGGGTCCGGGGATCGTTGCGCCAGTCGGGGCGCACCTCCACGCGGAGGGTGAGGAAAACCTGGCGGCCGATCAGACGCTCGATCTCGGCGCGCGCCTCGGTGCCGACCGCCTTGAGCACCGCCCCCCCCTTGCCGATCACGATCCCCTTCTGAGATTCCCGCTCGACGAAGATCACCGCGTCGATCGCCACGATCCCGTCCTCGCGCTCCTGCCAGGAGCGCACGGTCACCGCCGCAGCGTGCGGGATCTCCTGTCGCGTGCGGTGCAGGATCTTTTCCCGGACCCACTCGGCGGCGAGCGCCCGCTCCGGCTGGTCGGTGAGGAAATCGTCCGGAAACAGCGAAGGGCCCTCGGGGAGCGCCTCGAAGATCCGGTCGAGCAGCGCGTCGCATCCGTCTCCGGTCCGGGCCGAGACCGGGACCGCCTCCTTGAGTCCCCACGTTTCGACCGCCGTCCTCATCAGGGGAAGGAGCGCCGTCTTCGGCCGCACGGTGTCGATCTTGTTCAGGACCGCGAGGGCCGGGATCCCGGCGCCCGCGACGATGCGCGCCGCCTCGGCGTCCCCCGGCCCGGCCCCGCGGCCCGCGTCGACGACCAGGAGCGCCAGATCAACTCCTGTGAGCGCCTCGCGAGCCGCATCGACCATCGCCCGGTTCATGCGCTCCTTCGGGCGGTGGAAGCCCGGCGTGTCGACGAAGACGACCTGGCCGCGCCCCGGGATCGTCCGGACCCCTGTGATCCGGAAGCGCGTGGTCTGGGGGACGTCGGCGACGGCCGCGAGCTTCTCGCCGACGAGACGGTTGAGCAGGGTGGACTTCCCGACGTTCGTCCAGCCCGCGATCGCGACGTGGCCCGCGCGCGGTGCGCTCACCGGGCCGGCTCCACCGGCTTGCCGGCGGCGCGCCTCACCCGCACCCGGAACACCCGCCGGGGATCGGCGTCGACGATCTCCACGTCCAGACCGTGCGCCTCGAACGTCTCGCCTCGCGCCGGGACACGACCGAGCGCCGCCGTGACGAATCCGCCGACGGTGTCGTAGTCGCGGTCGTCCAGGTCGATGCCGAACAGGCGCGTCAGCTCGTCGGCGTGCGCCAGGCCCGGGATCAGCCACGAGCCGTCCGGCTGCTCCTCCACGGCGGCGTCCTCGCGCTCGTGCTCGTCCCGGATCTCGCCGACGATCTCCTCGAGGAGATCCTCGAGCGTCACGAGCCCCGCGAACCCGCCGTACTCGTCGACGACGAGCGCGACATGGGCCCGCGTGCGCATCTCCGAGAGGACCTCCGCGACGGTTCGCGTCTCCGGAACGAACAGGGCCGGGCGCACGAGCCCCGCGATCGTCGTCTCCCCCCAGCCTTCGTGCCAGGCGCGGAGCAGGTCGCGCACGTGCAGGATTCCGACCACGTTGTCGATGGTCTCCCCGTAAACCGGGAAGCGCGAGTGCCCCGCGGCGAGCGCGACCCGACGGGCCTCGGCGACCGAGGCGCTCTGCGGGACCACGACCACGTCGACCCGCGGGCGCATGACCTCGCGGACGAGGGTCTCGTCCAGGTCGACGATGCCTCGGACCATCTGCCCCTCGTCCTTCTGGAGGATCCCCTCCCGCTCGCCGACCTCGATGAACGCCTCGACGTCCTCCTCCTGTCCCGCCTCGTCGTCGCGATCCTCCTCCTCGGCGATCGTGCGCGCCCAGCGGCGGAACGCGGCGTGGATCGGCGCCAGCAACGGGTAGCTCGCCGCGTGGACGGGCCGGACGAGGCGGGCGGTCGCGCGCAGCGCGCCCCGGGGCTCCCGCAGCGCCAGAGCGCGCGCGAGCACGGCCTCGATCAGGAAGATCTCGACGAGGGCGCCGACGACGATGCCCAGCCATGCCCCGCCGGGAAGCCCCGCCGCCGCGGAGGCGACGCCGCACAGCGCCGTCCCTCCGATCAGGGCCAGTTGCCGGACGGTGTGGATCGCCGCGCGATGGCTCGACGGGACGGTCTTGAACTCGTCGAGGAACGGGAGCCGTCCCCCCGATTCCGAGTTCATGCGCCGCAGCGCGACCCGCGAGAGCGCCGATGCGGACAGCGTCATCACGGACAGGGCCAGGTCGAGGAGCATCAGGCCCGCGGCCGCGGCGAGCGAGAGCCAGACGACTGGACCCGCGGCCTCGCTCACGGGAGCAGCGCCCGCACCAGGCGCGATTGCAGTCTCATCATCGTGCCGCCGTCCACTTCGTGATCATAGCCGAGCAAGTGCAAGTACCCGTGGATTGCCAGTACCCTCACCTCGCGGGCGAGAGAGTGCCGGGCCGCCCGGGCCTGGCGGGCGGCCTGCGGCACCGAGATCACGATGTCGCCCAGCGGCACGGACCCGTCTTGCGCCCGACGGCCGTCCGACGGGAACGACAGCACGTCGGTCGTCCGGTCCTTCCCCCGGTGAGCCCGGTTCAGGCGGCGCACGGCGGCATCTCCGGCGAGCAGGAGCGTGACCTCGGTGGCGCGGGTCCGCGGGGCCGCGCGCGCGAGCGCCTCCAGGAACGACCGGAGGGCCGGAACCGAGACGCGGTGCACGAACCGTCCGCGGACGACCTCCGCACGCACTTCAGGCGCCGGAGCGGAAGGGCCGGACCTCGCCCCCCGGCCGCTCCCCCTTGGGCTTGCTGAAGTCGTATCCCGGATAGTCGACGCGGTGGTGGTACATGCTGACCAGAGTCCGGTGGAAGGCCTCCTCGATCCGCTCGAGGTCGGCGAAGGTCAGGTCGCACTGGTCGAGCTGGGCGTCGAGCACGATGCGGCTGGCGATCTGGTGGACGAGCTCGCGCAGGCGCGAGGGCGAGGGCTCGTCGAGCGTGCGCGCCGCCGCTTCGACCCCGTCGGCGAGCATGAAGATCGCCGCCTCCTTCGTCTGCGGCTTCGGGCCCGGATAGCGGAAGTCGGCGTCGTTGGCCTCGCTGCCGGTCGCCGCGGCCTGCTTCTTCGCCTTCTCGAAGAAGTAGCTCATCAGCCGCGTCCCGTGATGTTGCGGAATGATGTCCACGATCTGCTCGGGGAGGCGCGCATCGCGGGCCATCCGGATGCCGTCCTTGACGTGCGAGGCGACGATGAGCGCCGACATCGACGGCTGCAGCCGCTCGTGGGGGTTCACCCCCCGCTGGTTCTCGATGTAGTACTCGGGCTTCCGGATTTTCCCGATGTCGTGGTAGAACGCCGCCACGCGGCAGAACAGGGCGTTGGCGCCGATTGCGCGCGCCGCCTCCTCGGCGAGCGTGCCGACGACCAGCGAGTGGTTGTACGACCCGGGGGCCTTGACCGCGAGCTGCGACAGCAGCGGGTTCGACACGCTCGACAGCTCCAGCAGGCGGATGTCGGTGAGCACGCGGAACAGGTCCTCGAGCATCGGGAGGGCGAAGGAGACGAGAAGCCCGACGCCCACGGCGCCGCCGACCAGGGCGAGCGAGGCGCCGTAGAGCGCGCCGGGCCACGGGTCGTGCGCGTGCGCGGCCGCGGCGACGGCGAGGGTGCACAGGGCCCCCGCGCCGCCGACCACGAACCCCGCGCGCAGCAGCGCCGCCCGCTCCCGGTACGAGGTGATCGCGTACACCCCGGCCCACTGCGTCAGCAGCGCCCAGACGGTGATCGGCAGGTCCCAGCCGTTCTGCGCGCCGTAGAGGACGCCGGCGAAGGTGGCGTAGATCATCGCGATGCGGCCGTTGGCCAGCAGCGCGATCAGGATCGCTCCCGCCGCGACCGGGACGAGGAACACGTAGGACGACGGATCGTTGAACGGCGGCCGGAAGTGCGGGGCCACCTCGTGCGCGAGCCACTGGATCCCCTCGGCGAGCAGGATCGTCGTCAGGAGGACCAGCACGATCAGGGCGTGCAGGTGACGGACGCGCTTGAAGGCGCGCTGGTGGTAGACGCAGTAGCGGTGCAGGAAGAACGCGAGCGCGCCGCACAGCGCGAGCAGCGCCGCGAATCCCAGGATCCCCGTCCGCGGCGCGGACCGGCTCTCGATCGCCGCGATGCGCGCGATCGTCTCCGGGGTCACGGTCTCGCCGCGCGCGGCGAGGATGGTGCCCTTGGCGATCCTCACCTGGACCGGCAGCGACCCGCGCTCCGCCTGATCGCGGCGGTCGGCGGTCGTCCGGACGTCCTCCGTGAGGTTCGCGTCGACGTAGCCCGCGGCGAGGTCGGCGAGGCGCGCGCGCGTGGAGGGGGCGAGCGAGCCCAGCGTCGCGATCCGCCGGCGCAGCTCGTTCCGCGCGGCCTCGAGGTCGCTCACGCTCGAGAACTCGTGGAGGACCTCCTCGCGGCTGCCGGGCATGTGGACGACGGTGATGCTCTTCTCGCGCGCGAGCAGGGGCTTGTTCGCGATCACGAGCCCCTGCATCACCTCGCGGAGCCACCCGATGGCCAGCTGCCGCTCCGCGTCGGGGAGCGGGCCGACCCCGGCGAGGTCGGCGGTGAAAGACTTCTCGAGCGCCGCGGCCTTCTGCGTGTCGTGCACGAACACGTCGGGCACCGTGGCGCGGGCCTCCTGGCTCCGCGCGGTCGTCGCAACGAGGTCGGGGACCTCGACGTCCTCGAAGGCGCGCACGGTGAAGGGGGCGGGGACCCCCGCGATCAGCTGCGGGTAGCCGCCGGCGCAGCGCTGGCTCGCGAGCATCGTCGCGGTCACGCCGACGAACGCGGCGGACCAGAGCGCATCGGCCGCGAGCACCCGGTCGGCGGCGGAGCGCACCGCGCGGCGCAGGCCCCGGAGCCATGACGGCGGACGGGCGGCCGACCGCCGCTCGGAGCCGTTTCCCGTAGCGCTCGCCCCGCCGTTTTGACCCTTCACGGCCGCTCGGGCTCCTGGGCCGCGGGGGCGGGAGGCTCGGCGAGCCGCGCGTCCCGGCTCCTGCGGCGCTCGGCGAGCTCGTCGTAGGCGTGGATGATCCTCTGCACGAGTGGGTGCCGGACGACGTCGACCTTGTCGAATCCGACCACGGCGATTCCGGGGATCCCCGCGACGATCTCGGAGGCTTCCACGAGCCCGGAGGTCTTCTGCGCGGGGAGGTCGATCTGCGTGACGTCCCCGGTCACCACCGCCTTCGAGTCGAGCCCGATCCGGGTCAGGAACATCTTCATCTGCTCGGTCGTCGTGTTCTGCGCCTCGTCGAGGATGATGAAGCTGTCGTTCAGCGTCCGGCCGCGCATGAACGCGAGCGGCGCGACCTCGATCGTCCCCCGCTCGAGCAGCCGCTCGATCCGGTCGAGCTCGAGCATGTCGTACAGGGCGTCGTACAGCGGCCTCAGGTACGGATCGACCTTCGCGGCGATGTCCCCCGGCAGGAACCCGAGCTTCTCCCCCGCCTCGACGGCCGGCCGGCAGAGCAGGATCCGCTGGATCCGCTTCTCGTTGAGGAGCGTGATCGCCATCGCCACCGCGAGGTAGGTCTTCCCGGTGCCGGCCGGGCCGATCCCGAACACGAGATCGTTCTCACGGATCGCGTCGATGTAGCGCCGCTGGTTCTCGGACTTGGCGACCACGGTCTTCCGGGGGGACGGGCGCAAGCGCGAGTCGAGGAAATGCTCGGCGAGCTTGGCCTCGGCGCTGCGCGCCATGATCCCCACCGCGGTCTTGAAGTCGTCGCGGCCGAGGACGACGCCCTTGGCCTGGAGCGCGGCGATCTGGCGGATCAGGTCCGCGACGCGCTCTTCGCGCGGAGCGCCCTCGGGATCGTCCGCCTGGACGGTCACCTCGTCGCCGCGCGCCGACACGCTGACGTCGAAACGGTCCTCGATCAGGCGCAGCGTCTCGTCCTGGTGGCCCGCCAGGGCTTCGATCGCCCTGCTTTCGAGTCGAATCGTCTTCATCAGGTCGGCTTGTTTGCCTGCGCTAAGATAGGCCGTCCTGCCTCCCTCCGGGAGGGAGTCGCCGCAAGTGCTTTCCCGAGAGTGACTTAGGAGCCACCGAGGAGCCCGATCTTCAGCTCGGCAAGCTGACGGGCCGACACCTCCGCCGGGGCCTCGCACATCAGATCGGACGCGGAGGTCGTCTTCGGGAACGCGATCACGTCGCGGATCGACTCCGCTCCGACGAGAAGCGCGCAGAGGCGATCGAAGCCGAGCGCGATCCCGCCGTGAGGCGGCGCCCCGGACCGCAGCGCGCGGAGCAGGAACCCGAACTTCGCCTCCGCCTCCTCGGGACCGATCGACAGCGCGCGGAAGACGCGGCTCTGGACGTCTCCCCGGTGGATACGGATCGAGCCGCCGCCCAGCTCGGTCCCGTTGAGCACCAGGTCGTAGGCCTGGGCCTCCACCGATCCGGGGTCGGTCTCCAGGCGGTCGAGATGGTCCCAGCGGGGCGCGGTGAACGGGTGGTGCATCGCAACCCAGCGCGCTTCGTCCGCGTCCCACTGCACGAGCGGGAACCTCTCGACCCAGAGGAGGTTGTAGCGATCCTTCGGGATCAGAGACAGCTCCTCGGCGATTCGCGAGCGCAAGGAGCCCAGGACCCGGTCGCACGCCGCGCGCGTGTCCGCGACGACGAGCGCGCCGTCGCCCGGCCCGGCCCCGAGCGCCCCGGCCAGCGCCGTGCACCGGTCCGCGCCGAGCGCCTTGAGCGCCGAGGATGTGACGGCTCCGGAGGGCTCGCGCTTGATCCAGATCAGGCCGGAAGCCCCCGCGCTCTTCGCCCACTCGGTCCACCGGTCGAGCTGCTTGCGCGTGGCGGCTCCACCCGCCGGCACCGCGATCCCGCGGACGGTGCCCCCCGAGGCGAGGGCCGCGTTGAAGACGCCGAACTCGGTACCGGAGGCCGTCTCGCCCGCGTCCTTCAGCTCGACTCCGAAGCGGGTGTCCGGGCGGTCGACCCCGAACCGGTCCATCGCCTCCGCGTAGGGCATGCGCGGGAACGGAGCCGGGACTTCGACATCGAGGACGCGGAAGAGCCCCTGCACGAGCGGTTCGATCACCCCGTAGATCGACTCGGGCGCGGCGAAGGACATCTCGATGTCTATCTGGGTGAACTCCGGCTGCCGGTCCGCGCGCAGGTCCTCGTCACGGAAGCAGCGGGCGAACTGGTAGTACCGCTCGAACCCCGCGACCATCAGGAGCTGCTTGAAGAGCTGAGGCGACTGCGGGAGCGCGTAGAAGCGTCCGGGGTGGACGCGGCTCGGCACGAGATAGTCCCGCGCCCCCTCGGGCGTCGAGCGCGTGAGCATCGGGGTCTCGATCTCGACGAAACCCGCCGTGTCGAGCGCGGCGCGCGCCGCCGCCGCGAGCTTGTGCCGCAGGCGGATCGACCGCTGCAGCCGGGGGCGGCGCAGATCGACGAATCGGTGCGTCAGGCGCAGCTCCTCGTTGGCCTCGGTCTCCTCGTCGACGGAGAACGGCAGCGTCTCGGCGGGGTTGTGGATCGTCATCCGCGAGGCGCGGACCTCCACGAGCCCGGTCGGATGCTGCGGGTTCGGCGCCTCGCGCCGAACGACGGTGCCGGAGACTCCGACGACGTCCTCCGCGTGGAGCTTCTCGGCGAGCGCGTGGAGGTCCGGCTGATCGGGATCGAACACGACCTGTACGCGGCCGGTCGCGTCCCGCAGCTCGACGAAGATCAGCCGGCCGAGATCGCGCCGCCGGTGCACCCATCCGGTCAGGACGACCTCGCGCCGCGCGTCGCCGTCCGCCGGGGTGATCTCCCCGCAGCCGATCGTCCGAAACAGCAGCCCGCCCGGATCCGCGCTCATCGTCCCCTCCCTCGCCCTAGGCGCGCAGCGCCGCGACGATCCCGGCCTCGTCGAGGTCGACCTGCTCGCCGGTCGCCAGGTTCTTGAGGCCGAACGCGCCGCGCGCGATCTCGTCCTCGCCGACGAACAGGGCGTAGCGCGCCCCCGCGCGCTCCGCACGCTTCATCTGCGCGCCCAAGGGCCGCGGCTCCACCGGCATCGCGACCGAGATCCCCGCGCGCCGCAGGCGCTGGGCCATGGCGACCGCGGCGGGAAACCCCGAAGCACCGAGCGCCACGAGGGCGACGTCGGCGGCCGCGGGCCGCCTGGCGGCCTCCCCCATGACGAGCACGAGCCGCTCCATGCCCGCGGCGAACCCGAATCCCGGGACCGCCGGCCCGCCGAGCTCCTCGACGAGACCGTCGTAACGGCCGCCGCCGAGCAGCGCGTTCTGCGCGCCCAACCCCCCCGAGACGATCTCGAACACCGTCCGCTCGTAGTAGTCGAGACCCCGCACGAGCCGCGGGTCGATCTCGTACGGGACGCGGTACGACTCGAGGGCGGCGCGGACGGCGGCGAAGTGGGCGGCGGATTCGGCCGAGAGGTGCTCAAGGACCGTCGGCGCCGAGGCGAGCAGCGAGCGATCGGCCTCCACCTTGCAATCGAACACGCGCAGCGGGTTCTCGACGGCGCGGCGGCGGCAATCCTCACACATGCGCGGAAGCGCGGGCGACAGCCATGCGGTCAGGGCGGCGCGGTACCGCGCGCGGGTGTCCGCGTCGCCGACGGAGTTGAGCAGGAGCCGCCGGTCCGCGATGCCGAGCGCTTCGAGCAGCGCCCAGACCATCTCGATCGTCTCGGCGTCGACCAAGGGCTCTGCCGAGCCGAGCACCTCGACGCCGAGCTGGTGGAACTGGCGCTGCCGGCCCTTCTGCGGCCGCTCGTAACGGAACATCGGGCCGACGTAGTACAGGCGCTCCGGGAATCCCTGGGCGATCGTCCGGTGGAGCGAGTGCTCGACGAAGGCGCGGACCACCGGCGCGGTGTTCTCGGGACGCAGGGTGATCGACTCGTCCCCCGCGAGGAACGTGTACATCTCCTTGCGGACGACGTCGGTCGAGGTCCCGATCGAGCGGGTGAACAGCTCGGTTGCCTCGAACAGAGGCGTGCGGATCTCGCGGAATCCGTAGCGCGCGAACGTGACGCGGGCGGCAGTCTCGAGCCGCTGCCATGCGGCGACGTCCTCCGGGAGGATGTCGTGCGTTCCGCGGATGGCCTGATAGCGCCGTCCCATGAGGCGCGGGTTGTAACACGTCTCCGGTCCGCATGCTATGGTTCTCGAGTGACCCGCGCGATCCGCCTCGGCACGGTCGCCGTCATCGTCGCGTGCCATCTGGCGCACGCCCCCGCGGACGCGCAGTACTCGCCGACGAGCCCCGACACTCTGCCGAACAACTATCCGCCCCCCCTTCCCGACCGCAAGGGACCGGCGCCGCGGCTCAACTTCACGCTCGCGGGAGAAATCGCGCTTCCCGAGGCGCTTGGCGATGCCGACGCGTGGAGCGATGGGACCTCGGTGTACGTTCCGCTCGCCTCGGGCGTCGTGCGCGTGGCCGGCGCTCTCGACGCGCGTCCGGAAGCGGCGGCCGGCGCCGCCGCACCCGCTTCCGCGGAGGGCTGGGTCGTCGCTCCCGACGGGCGCCGGCGGTACCGCGCGACCCGCGAGGGGGTCGTCGAGGCGCAGCACAAGTCGCTCGTGCGCAAGCGCTGGGTCCGCTCCTGGATGATCGTCGCGCCGAACGCGACCCCGGCGCCGCCGCTCCTGCTCGGGCCGCGTCTGTGCTACGCGGGGCTCGACGACCGCGTGACCTGCGTGCGCGCGAGCAACGGCGACCGGCTCTGGTCCGTCGACCTCGGGGACCGGCTCTCGCGCCCGATCGCGTGCTGGCCCCCGAAGGACGCGCACAAGGGGAAGACCCTCCACGGCACGCACGCCGTCGAGGGTGAGATCCTGCTCGTCGTTCCCGACAACGGCGCCTCCGTGGTGGCGCTCGACGCCTACGCGGGGAATCGCATCGCCGCCTACGAGCTGCCGCCCGAGCAGAACCGCTTCCGCTCGGAGCCGTTCGTGCTGGTCGAGGGGCGGATCGCCGTCGTGCGCAAGGGCTATGCCGAGAACGAGTCCGCGCTCACCCTGCTCGACCTCGTCCCCGTCCCGGATCGGCCGAAGGAGCCGGTACCCTATAATGACCGGCCCACCAAGGAAGACGCGTCCCCCGGGAGGTGAGCGGTGGCCCCGAAGACCGAGTCCCCGACCCTGCGCGGGCTGGACCGCGCGGCGCTGCTCGAGATGTACCGGGCGATCCTCCTGTCGCGAAAGATCGACGACAAGGAGATCCAGCTCAAGCGCCAGAACAAGATCTACTTCCAGATCAACAGCGCCGGTCACGAGGCGGTCGGGGCCGCGCTCGCCCAGGTGTTCGTGCCGGGGCACGACTGGTTCTTCTTCTACTACCGGGACCGTGCCGCGGCCCTCGCGTTGGGCATCACGCCCGACGAGATGTTCCTCCAGGCCGTCGGCGCCAAGGACGAGCCCCAGAGCGCCTCGCGGATGATGCCGTCGCACTTCTCGTCGCCCCGCTTGCACGTCGCCAACGTCTCGTCCCCGACGGGCACACAGTTCCTTCAGGCGATCGGGTGCGCGGAGGCCGGCCTCTACGCGGCGTCCTCCCCCGACGGCGCCGGGATCCCGTTCGCCGCGGACGAGGTCGTCGTGGTGACCACCGGGGACGGCACGACGAGCGAGGGCGAGTTCTGGGAGTCGATGAGCACGGCGTCGAACCGCAAGCTCCCGGTCGTCTACGTCGTGGAGGACAACGGGTACGCGATCTCCGTCCCCGTCGAGGTCAACACGCCGGGCGGGAGCATCTCGAAGCTCCTGACCGCGTTCCCCGATCTGCTCATCCGCGAGGTGGACGGGTGCGACCCGCTCGCCCTCGTCGAGGCGTACCGCTCCGCCGCGGCCCACGCGCGCGCCCGCAAGGGGCCGGCGCTCGTCCACGCGCACGTCATCCGCCCCTACAGCCATTCGCTCTCCGACGACGAGGTCAACTACAAGACGAAGGAGGAGCGGGAGGCGGAGGCCAAGCGGGACCCGGTCAAGACCTTCGCGGCGACGCTCGTCCGCGAGGGGGTGGTCGAGCGCGAGGTGCTCGACGCGCTCGACGGGCAGCTCGACGAGGAGGTCGCGCGCGCGGCGGATGCGGCGATCGCGGCCCCCCGGCCGGAGCCGGAGTCCGCGCTCGCGTTCGTCACGTCCGGCACGGTCGATCCCACCGCGGCGGCGTTCGCGACCGCGCCGCAACCCTCCGGCAACCCGACGACGATGGTCGACCTGCTGAACGCGTGCCTGCGCGACGAGATGCGGCGCGACCCCCGCGTCGTGGTCTTCGGCGAGGACGTCGCCGACGCCTCGCGAGAGCAGGCTCTCCCCAAGGTCAAGGGAAAGGGGGGCGTCTTCAAGGTCACCTGGGGGCTGCAGAAGGAGTTCGGCGGAACGCGCGTCTTCAACTCGCCGCTGGCCGAGGCCAACATCGTCGGCCGCGCGATCGGGATGGCGCTGCGCGGGCTCAAGCCGGTCGTCGAGATCCAGTTCTTCGACTACATCTGGCCGGCGTACATGCAGATCCGGGACGAGCTCGTCACGATGCGGTGGCGCTCGGGCGGGGCCTTTGCGTGCCCGGTCGTGATCCGCGTCGCCTACGGCGGCTACATCACCGGCGGCGCGATCTACCACAGCCAGTCGGGCGCGTCGCTGTTCACCGCCAACCCGGGGCTGCGCGTGATCTGTCCGGCGACCGCGGAGGACGCCAACGGCCTGCTGCGCACGGCGATCCGGTGCGACGACCCGGTGCTCTTCCTCGAGCACAAGCACCTGTACCGGCAGACCTACAACAAGGGCGCCTACCCCGGGCCGGAGTACATGGTCCCCTTCGGGAAGGCCTCCCTCCTGCGCGAGGGGACCGACCTCACGATCGTGACGTACGGGGCGACGGTCTACCGCGCGCTCCAGGCGGCACGGGCGGCGGACGCGAAGGGCATCTCGACGGAGATCCTCGATCTGCGCTCGCTCTCCCCCGTCGACTGGGCGGCGATCCGCGCGTCCGTGGAGAAGACGAGCAAGGCCCTCGTCCTCACGGAGGACTCGCTCTCCTGGGGGTACGGCGCGGAGATCGCCGCGCGGATCGGGGAGGAGCTCTACACTGCCCTCGACGGCCCCGTGCGCCGGCTCGCCGCGACCGACACCTTCGTCGCCTACGCGCCGGAGCTCGAGGACTTCATCCTCCCGCAGGTCGCGGACATCCTCGGGGCGATCGAGGATCTGGCGGCCTGGTAGCCCTCACCAGCGTCGCGGGGCGTCGCGGACGACCCGGACGGTGTCGCGGGCGATCAGGAGTTCCTCGTCGGTCGGGACCACCCACGCCTCGATCCGCGAGCCGTCCCGGCTGATCCGGCCGGCAGCACCCGGCGCGAGCGCGGCGTTCCTGTCACCGTCGAGCTCTATCCCGATGGGTCGGAGCCCGGCGAGGACCCGCTCGCGGATCGCCGGCGCGTTCTCGCCGATCCCCCCCGAAAAGATGACGGCGTCGGCGCCTCCATGCGCCGCGTGATAGGCGCCGATGTACTTGCGCACCCTCAGGCAGAAGATCTCGATCGCCAGGCGCGCGCGGCGGTCGCCGTTCTCCGCCTCCTCGGCGAGCAGGTCGCGCATGTCGCCGGTGAGGCCCGAGAGGCCGAGCAGCCCGGACTGCTTGTTGAGGAGCGCCTCGATCTCCTCGAGCGAGAGGCCTTCCTTGTGTCCGATGTACTCCAGGATCGACGGGTCCACGTCGCCGGAGCGGGTTCCCATCAGCAAGCCCTCGACCGGGGTGAATCCCATCGATGTGTCGACCGACACGCCGCCCCTGATCGCGCAGGCCGAGCAGCCGTTCCCGAGGTGGAGCGTGATGACGTTGACCGCCTCTCGGGGGAGCCCCTTGAGCGTGCGGTACCGGTAGGCGATGTAGCGGTGCGAGGTCCCGTGGAACCCGTACCGGCGGATTCGGTACCGCCGGTAGAGCGAGTAGGGGATCCCGTAGAGGTACGAGGTTTCCGGCATCTCCGAATGGAACGCGGTATCGAACACCGCCACCTGCGGCACACCGGGCCCGAGAAGCTCCGTGGCCGCGCGGATCCCCTTCAGGTTCGCGGGGTTGTGGAGGGGTGCTAGCTCGATGCACTCCTCGATCCCCTCGATCACCGCGTCGTCGATCCGGACCGATCGCTTGAACCGCTCGCCGCCGTGGACCACCCGGTGGCCGACCGCGTGGAGGTCGGCGAGCGAGCGGATCCCCGGGATTCCCGACTCGGGAGAGACGATCCACCGGATGATCCGGTCGACCGCCGCGCGGTGATCCCGGATCGGCGCGTCCTCGACGACCTTTCCGCGGCCCTCGGCGTGGAGCGTGATCAGCGCGTGGCTTCCCACCCGCTCGATCACCCCCCGGGCCTGCCGGGAGTCGGTGTCGCTGCCGATCTTGTCGAGGTCGGTGTCGACGATCTGGAACTTCACGGAGGACGATCCGCAGTTGAGGACGAGGACGTTCATCGGACCTCCCCGGGGACGAGCGTCGTCAGCTTGGCTTCGGTGCCCGCCTCGCCGATCGTCAGGTGCGCGAGCGTCACCGGAAGGCGGAACCGGCGCGGCCCGCAGCTCCCGGGGTTCAGGAACAGCACGCCTCCCTTGCGCTCGATCCGGGGGACGTGCGTGTGGCCCGAGACGACGATCGCGAATCCCGCCGCCGCGGGATCGAGGTCGAGTGCCGACAGGTCGTGGAGCATGTAGATCGAGGCTCCCGCGATCTCGACGACCTCCGTCTCGGGGAGCTCACGCGCGAGCGCGCCGGAATCGACGTTGCCGCGGACGGCGACGACGGGGGCGACGGCGGCGAGCGCGGCGAGGATCGCGCGATCGCCGACGTCCCCGGCGTGGAGGATCCGGTCGACCCCGGCGAGGGCCTCGAGAACGTCGGGGTGCATGCGACCGTGCGTGTCCGAGACGACGCCGACACTATATTGACCGCGATGACGTGCCCGTCTCGCATCCTGTTTCTCGCGGCTGCCACGCTCGCCGTCTCCTCCTGCGGCAGCGGCGGACCTCGAGACCCCGCGCTCCCGCCCGCCGCCGCGCCCACTCCCCCCGCCGCCCCGCGGATCGAGGTCGACGAGAGCGGCGGGACGCCCGCGCGCGGACCCGGGGATCTCTACAACGCCTGCGAGCGGATCTGGTGCGTCACCCACGGCCGCAATTTCGCGCTCGACCACTTCGTTCCCGGCCACGTCGGCTGGATCGTGCACGACGAAGGGCACGGCGACGTCTTCGTCCCGCGCGATCGCGAGAGCGGGCCGGCGTTCCCCCAGGCGCGGCCGAACGTCCTGCGCCTCTGCGGGAAGCATCTCCATCCCTACTTTCTCGGCGCGGGCGGGGGGCCGGTGAAGAAGGGGGGGTACAGCGTCGCGCTCGGCTACGACCGCGGGCACTACGCCTCGTACGGAGCGCGCGTGCCGGAGTGTTGCCTCAACGCCCAGGGCTGGGGGTTCCTGCATGCGGCGGTGCCTCGCGAGTTCCGCTTCGGGGACCGGACCTCGGCGACGGAGATGGAGGGGTCGGGGTGGCAGAAGGCGTTTCCCGCCCGGGCTCCCGATCGCTGACGCGTCGCGTCTTTTCCTCTTCCGCGCGCTCGATCGCCCGAATCAGCGGCGCGAACAGATGCGTGTGGATCTCCGCCACCTTCCCCTCGATCGACCACGACCCGGGGCCGTGCGGCTTCGGGGATCCGTCGGCGAGCACGACCTGGGCGGGGTCGATGCCGGGAATGAAGCGCGCGACGATCGCGCGCGCCCCGTCGGGTCCGAGATCGTCGAGCGCCCCGTCGGCCCGCACGGACACCGTGACGGAAGCGTCCGAGCCGATCTGGAACGATGCGGTCGCGGTTTCGATCGCCCGGTTCGTGTCGCGGTCTTGGACCTCGAAGCGGTCCTCGATCCCCCACCCCGTCTCGCCGTCGCGCCGGACCGCGGCATGCCGCTGCTCCGGCGCCGGGAACGCGACGATCCCCTCGATCTTCGGGTGTGTGACCGACGTCAGGATCGTGCGCAGGCGGTCGGGATCGCTCGCCGCGAGAAAGCGGTTCCCGACCATCGCGAACGAGAGGTCGACGCCTTGCTGCCCGTGCACGACCGTCAGGGGAACCCCATCGGCATCGAGGCGCTCGCCGTTCTTGGGATCCCGCGTCGCGAACCACGACATGAGCCTCGTCGCGGCGCGCACGCGGAAGAGCGCCTTCGAGAGCGCCAGGCGTGCCGTCCACCCCGAGCGGCCGCCTCGGGCGGTCTCCGGCGAGGCCGCGAGCTCGACCCGGAGCGGGAGGAGCCGGTCGAGCTCCGCGCGGCGGTGCGGGAACGGGAATCCGGCGAGCGGCGAGCCCTTGAGCGCCTCGGTGCGGGTGCGCTCCGCCTCGCTCTGCATGTGCTCGGCGAGGCCGACGAGGGCGGGGTCGTCCGGCCGGAGGTCGAAGCACCAGTAGGAGGTATCGTTTGAGGTCAGGAAGGGCTCCTCCGGGCGGCCGGGCGTCTCGTCGCGCACCAGGCGCCAACCGACGAACGATCCGATCAGGAGTACCACGGCGGCCAGGCCGCCGACGACGAGCGCACACCCGCCCAGGAACTTGAGCGCGGGGTCCGCTCCGGAGCGTCGCGGGGGCTCGAGCGGGACGCCGCTCATGCGCCCTCTCCGGTCGCGCGCGCGAGGGAGGAGGGATCGACCAGATGCCCGCCTTTCCCCTGGAATAGCCGGCCCTTGCCGCCGCCCCTGGCGCCGAGCAGCTCGCGCACGATGGCGCCGAGGCGCGAGACGTCCGCGGGCCCCTGGTCTCCCGCCTGGACGATGAAGCACGCCTCCCGCGGCTCACCGGAGTCGCCGCAGAGCACCACGACGGCCTCCGGTCGTCGCGTCAGCACGGCCCCCGCGATCGCGCGGAGCGCCTCGGCGCCGGAGCCGGGCCGCACGGCGCGGACGAGGCGGCCGGGCTCGGTCGCGAGGTCGACGGCGATGCGCTCGGCCAGCTCCCCTTCGAGCTCGCGGATCCGCCGCTCCTGCCGCCGCCGCTCCGACGTCCATGCGTCGAGCGTGTCGGCGAATCCCTCGCGCGCGGTGCCGAGACGCGCCTTGACCGCCTCCTCGACGCTCCGCCGGCGCTGCGACGCGGCGAGCACGCGCCCGCCGGCGAGGAAGCGGATCCGCGTCCCCCCGCGCGCGGGCTCGGCGTCGACGATCTCGACCACCTGGATCTCGCCGAGGCGCGCCACATGCGTCCCACCGCACGTGTTCAGGTCGATGCCGGCGATCTCGACGAGCCGCACCGGACCGGCATGCCCTTCGGGAAGGCCGCGCGTGCGCACGCCGGAAGTGGCGAGCTCTTCGGGAGCGATCCAGCGCGCCGTCACCGGGCGGTCCTCGCGGACGAGGTCGTTCACCTCCCGCTCGAATCGCGCGAGGTCCGCGAGACCGGGGGCGGGCCCCTTGACCTCGATCGCCGTGTACTCGGCGCCGAGGTGGAACGAGGTCGTCGCGAGGCGGTGGCGGTCGAGAAGCACCGCGGTGAGCAAGTGCTGGGCGGTGTGCTGCTGGCAATGATCGAACCGCCGCACGACGTCGAGTGAGAGCGGCGCGCTGCCGGGAGAAACCGGGCGGTCCGTGAAGTGGAGGATCGCGCCGTCCCGGGCCTGGACGTCGAGGACCGAGGCCTCGCCGATGCGCCCGTGGTCGGCGGGCTGGCCGCCCCCCTCGGGGTAGAAGATCGTCTCCTCGAGGCGCGCCCAGGGCCGGCCGTCGAGACCTCCCGTGCCGATCACGGTCCCCTCGAGGCGCTCGGGGCTCGGGACGTCGTAGTAGCGCTTGACGTCGGCCATCGTCATCTCAGGCGAACCAGCGGCTGACCCCGGACCACTTCCTGACCGTCCGTGACGAGCACCTCGACGACCTCCGCTTCGTCGGGGAGTCCGGGCCCTCCGTAGGCGATCGGGTTGAACGTCTTCATCACCTCCAGGAGGCCGATTGTTTGCCCCGTGCCGACGCGCGCGCCGACGGCGACGAACGGAGGAGAGCCGGGCGCGGAGGACCCGTAGAAGACGCCGGCCGAGGGGGCGCGCAGCGCCAGCGCACCGGACTGGGACGGAGCGGTCGCCGCGACCTGCGCCTGCGCTCCCGCTTCGATCGGCGCGAGCACGAGAACAGCATCCCCGAACCCCACCGGGATCGAGCGGTCGTGGCTCGGGTGCGGGAGCACGCGCCCCACGACTCCGGTCGGGACGACGAGCGCGTGAGGCCGGCCGATCACGGTGAGCGTCCCCGCCGAGGCTCCCGGGGAGAGCAGCGCGCCGTCCGCGGGCCGATCGGACCAGAGCCCGACGTGCGGGGCGAGCAGGCGGATCGTGCCGCCGTCCCCCTCTTCAAGACCGGCGACGAGGGCTTCGTCTCTCATCGGGTGAGGACGTCCAAGTCGTGGAGCGTCCAGATGCGCGGGTTCTTCACGCGCCGATACCCGGTCGACTGGTACGCCATGGCGACGGCACTCTCGATCCAGACACGCAGCTCTCCCGGGCAGACGATCTCGTCGATGTCCATCTGCGCCGCGGCGAGCACGGGGTCCATGTCGCGCGCGATCCGGTCCTCGACCGACTGCATCCCGCGCCGGATCTCCTCCCGCTCCTCGCTCGTGCGCGCGACGATCTTGAAATCGTCGTCGAGCTTCGTGTTGTAGGCGCCGATCGCGAGCGTGCGCCCTTCCATGACCGCGAGGCGCGTCAACGGCGTCGCGAGCTGGAGGACCGGGCCGTACGGGAGGCCGTCCATCGCGTAGTACCCGGCGCCCGAGGCCTTGCGCAGCAGCACGGCGAACATCGGCACCGTGTTGGTCGAGTTCGTGTAGATCAGGCTCGATCCGAATCCGAGGAGCCCCTGCTTTTCCGCCTCGGGGCCGATGTCGAAGCCGGAGATGTCCTGGAGCCAGATCAGAGGGATCCCGTCGTCGTTGCAGGCGCGGGAGAACTGCGCGACCTTCGCGATCCCGTCGCGGTACAGGATGCCGCCGGGCCGCTTGAGATCGGCGTGAACGGGATGATCGGTGAGCGCGAGGTTGTTCGCGACGAAGCCGGCGTAGAGTCCCCCGATCCGCGCAATGCCGCAGATCATCTCCCTCCCGGTGTCGGGGAGGAACTCGCGGAACAGCGAATGGTCGGTGAGGCGGGCGAGCACCTCGCGCGTGTCGTACGCGTGCCGGTGGTCGGCGGGGAAGAGCCCGTCGAGCTCCGAAGGGTCGAACCGCGGGGGCGCGGCCGTTGCCCCGTACCGGTAGTAGTCGCACGCGGGTGACGGGAGCTTCGCGATCTCGCGACGGACGCATGCGAGCAGCGTCTCGTCGTCGGGAACGCGATGGTCCGCGCACCGCGAGAGGTGGACGTGGACGTCCGGCCCGCCGATCGACAGCGAGGTGATGTGCTGCGACTTCGCCCCTTTCACGAGCGCTGCCCCGGCGATGACCATGTAGGCCTGCTCGGTCATGTACACGACGTCGGAGATGATCGGCATGTACCCGCCGCCGGCGATGCAGTCTCCGTGGACGCCGGCCACCTGCGGCACACCGGCATCGGAGAGAAGTGCGTTCATCCGGAAGATCGCCCCGGCCCCGGTGCGGCCGGGGAAGGTCCGTGCTTGCTCGGGAAGGAAGAGCCCCGAGCAGTCGACGAGGTAGACGACCGGAAGCCTCAGCCGCAGCGCGATCTCCTGCGCGCGCTGGATCTTCTCGGGGGTCTGCGGCCACCACGAGCCCGAGGCGACCGTGTTGTCGTTGGCGATGACGACCGTGAAGCGCCCCTCGACGCGGGCGAACGCGGTGACGACGCCCGCTCCGGGCGAGGTCTTCTTGTCCTCGCCGAAGGTGCGGCCGTAGTTGACGAGGGTCCCGAACGGGAGCACGGGCGTCCCGGGATCGACGAGCCGCTCGATCCTTTCCCAGGTCGTCAGCTTTCCCTTCTTGCGCACGCGGGCGGCGTACTCGTCGCCCCACCCGGCGCGGACCTCCTCGCGCTTGGCGCGCAGGGCCGCGTTGGCCGCGGCGAGGTGGGCGCGCTGCGCGTCCCAGGCGGCGGGATCGAGCGCGCGCTCGCGAGGCGACCCGATGGCATCGAGGAGGACCTTCGCCATGCCCTATCCCTTCGTCACCGCCGCCTCGGACGCGAGCGCCTTCCTGGCGAGCCAGCCCACGTCGTACCGCCCGGCGACGAATTCGGGATCGTCGAGGATCCTCCGGTGCAGCGGGATCGTCGTCTTCACGCCGGCGATGCGCAGCGCCGCAAGCGCTTCGCGCGCGGCGGCGATCGCGCCGGCGCGGTCCGCGGCGTGCACGATGAGCTTTCCGATCAGGGAGTCATAGTGGGGCGGGATCGTCCAGCCGGCGGCGACGCCGGAATCGAATCGGACGGTCGCGCCGGAAACGGATGCCGGAGGGAGAACGACCTCCTCGACGGTGCCGGGATCGGGACGGAATCCCGCGGCAGGATCCTCGGCGTTGATCCGCATCTCGATCGCATGACCCGAAAACCGCACGGCCTCCTGTCCCGACGGCAGCCGGAAGCCGGCGGCGATCTCGATCTGCGCGCGGACGAGGTCGATCCCGGCGCGCATCTCGGTCACCGGGTGCTCGACCTGGAGCCGCGTGTTCATCTCCATGAAGTAGAGGGCGCCGTCCTCCGCGCGGAGGAACTCGAGCGTCCCCGCCGATACATAGCCGAACGACGCGGCGGCCTTCGCGGCGCGCCGACCGTGCTCCTCGCGCTCCGCGGCCGTGATCGCCGGAGACGGCGATTCCTCGAGCAGCTTCTGGTGATTCCGCTGGACCGAGCACTCGCGCTCACCGAGGTGCACCGCGTTCCCGTAGGCATCGCAGAGCACCTGGAACTCGACGTGCCGCCCCCCCTCGAAGTACTTCTCGACGTAGACCTCCGCGTTCCCGAACGCCGCCCCCGCCTCGCGCGCGGCCTCGGCGAACGCGGACGCAAGGCCGGATGCCCGGTCGCAGCGGCGCATCCCCTTCCCGCCCCCGCCGGCGCTCGCCTTCAGGAGAACCGGGTACCCGGCGGCGTCCGCCAGCTCCCGGGCACGCGCCGCGGTCGTCGCCGGCTCGAGTGAGCCGGGGATCGTGGGAACACCGGCGGCCGCCATCGTGCGCTTGGCCTCGAGCTTGTCCCCCATCCGGCGGATCGCGGAAGGCGGTGGGCCGATGAAGGTGATCCCGTGCTGGTGGCAGCGGGCCGCGAAGACGGCGTTCTCCGAGAGGAACCCGTACCCGGGGTGGATCGCCTGCGCCTCGGTCTGCTCGGCGGCCTGGAGGACCGCGGCGGCGTCGAGGTAGGAGCGTGCTGCGGCGGCAGGCCCGAGGCACACCGTCGCGGTCGCTTCCGAAAGCCACGGCGCCCCGCGGTCGGCCTCGGAGAACACGCCGACGGTCTCGATCCCCATCTCGCGGCAGGCGCGCATCACGCGCGCCGCGATCTCCCCCCGATTTGCCACGAGAATGCGCCTGAACACGGCCGAAGTCTAGCATTCCGGGCGGATCCGGCTGGTACACTTGACGACCACTCCGCAAGGGAGCGACGTCATGAAGGTCAAGACCACTCTCTCCCGCCGCGCGCAGGTCATGCCGGCCAGCCCGATCCGGCGTCTCGCCCCGCTCGCCGCCGCCGCACGCAAGGCCGGGAAGACGATCTACTCCCTGAACATCGGGCAGCCCGACATCGAGACCCCGCGCGCGATCCTCGACCGCATGCGCGCGTATGACGGGCGCTACGTCCCCTACGGCCCGTCGCAGGGGCTTCCCGAGTTCATCGAGGCGCTGCGCGCGTACTACCGTGGCGTCGGCCTCGATCTGAGCTCGGACGAGATCTTCGTCACGACCGCCGGATCCGAGGCCATCCTGTTCACGCTCGGGGCGATCTGCGATCCCGGGGACGAGGTGCTCGTCTTCGAGCCCTTCTACACGAACTACAACGGCTTCTCCACGATGGTCGGCGTGACGCCGGTTCCCGTCACCACGCGCGCGGAGGACGGCTATCACCTCCCGGACCGCGAGGCGATCGAGGCCAGGATCGGCCCGAAGACCCGGGCGATCCTCATCTGCTCGCCGAACAATCCCACCGGAACCGTCTACGACGACACGGAGATGGCGACCCTCGCCGCGATCTGCCGGGAGCGCGCCCTCTACCTCATCGCGGACGAGGTCTACCGCGAGTTCGTCTACGACGGCGCCACGCATCACTCCGCGCTGACGCTTCCGGGCCTCGACGACCAGGTGATCGTCGTGGACTCCGTCTCGAAGCGCTACTCGCTGTGCGGCGCGCGCATCGGGAACATCGTCAGCCGCAATCGCGAGCTGATGGCCGCGATCCTCCGCTTCGGCCAGGCGCGCCTTTGCCCTCCCACGATCGGGCAATTCGCCTGCACCGCGCTGACCGAGGTCCCGCCGAGCTACATGGCCGGCGTCGTCGCCGAGTACCAGAGGCGCCGCGACGTCGTCGTCGATGCGCTGGCGTCGATCCCCGGCGTCGTCGTCCGCCGTCCCGAGGGCGCCTTCTATGTCTGCGCGCGCCTCCCGATCGACGACGCGAACGCCTTCGCCGAGTTCCTCATCCGCGACTTCGACGTCTCGGGAGAGACGGTCATGATCGCCCCCGCCGACGGCTTCTACGCGACCCCCGGCCTCGGCCGCGACGAGGTCCGCATCGCCTATGTGCTCGAAGAGTCGAAGCTCATGCGCGCGATGGAGATCCTGAAAGCGGCGATAGGCGCGTACGGGGCCACATCGCGCTAGCCGGCCTATTCGGCCTGAACACCTGACGCGGGAATCGGGAGCCTGCCTCACCGATGTCGCGAGGCGAATTCCCGAAGCAACAATCGGGATAAGCCTCATGTCGATCCGCCGCCCATCCGCCTACCATCGACGCAACCCGTTGATGGGGGAACTCAAATGTCAACTCAAACGAGTTCGGCCCTGGATCGCGTGAAGCTCTTCAGCCCGGGCGCGCCGAGCGACGAGTTCGGCAAGCTGACCGAGGCGTTCCCGCAGAGCCACTTCGAGCGCCTGTTCAGGAACGACTTCCACTTCTACCACACGACATTCTGGTACCCGCTGGAGAGGGAGCCGGAGAACATCTTCGAATCAGTCGTCGGCAGCCTGAAGCCGCTGGCCGATCCCCCGCCCACCGTGACCGGCGTCGAATGGTGGTTCAGCGTCCTGCTCACGAACACGACACCCCAATGGCTTCTCGCATGCCATTTCGATCGCAACGACCTTTCGGAGAAGGACCTGAACAAGGTGAGGTATCCCGAGAGGTCCAGCGTGCTGTTCCTGAACAGCGTGCCCTACGGCGAGCTCGTCGTCACCGATCAGGTGCAGACGGAGAAGGGTATGCGTCCCCGGCAGCCGCAGGAGATGGTCTTCATCCGGCCCGACCGGAACTGCTATGCCGTCTTTCCCGGCGAGAGGTACCACGGCGTCATCGGTCGCATGTGGCGTCCGATCGAGCCGGAGGCCTTGCGCATCACGATGGCGATCAACTGGTGGTCGGAGCAGCCGAAGGCCGACTACCTCCACGACTCGCGCGACTGCATGGACGTCTATCGCCTGAGCGCCGCTAGCTGAGGGCCGCGTCCAGAGCGGCGAGCGCGCGCTCCGGTGCAATCTCTTTCATGCAGCGATGGTGCCCCAGGGGACAGGTCTGCGGCCCGTGGCTGTCGCAGGGCCGGCAGTCGAGCCCTTGGTGCTCGACGATTCGATTGCGCTCGCCCCAGGGCGTGTAGCCGAACGCCGGGACCGTGGGACCGAAGATCACCACGACCGGCGTCCCCACCGCGGAGGCGACGTGCCCTGCTCCGCTGTCGTTTCCGACGAGCGCCGTCGCGCGAGCAAGGAGAGCCGGAAGGTCGGCGACGCTCGTGACGCCGGCGAGAACGGAAATCGCTCCTCCGGCGCTCGCGGCGATCTCGCGGCACACGGGCGCGTCCTCGGGGCCGCCGATGAGGACTGGAGCAAGGCCTCGTTCGCGTGCCGCACGCGCGACCTCCGCGAATCCTTCGGGCGTCCATCGCTTGGTTCCCCAGATCGAGCCCGGCGCGATGGCGAGCACGCGATCGGCCTCTCGAACCCCCGCGTTTGCGAGCAAGGCGGCGATGGTTGCGCGAGAGTGGTCCGAAACCGCGAGCATCGGTGTTGGATCGGCTTTGGCGGGCGATCCACCCAGTGGCGTCGAGAGCGCGAGGTAGCGGCGTGTGGCGTGCTCGGTCCCGACCCACGGGACGCGATCGGTGTACGCCCAGCGCCCCGGTGCGTTGGCGAAGCCGATTCTCTGCTGCGCGCCGCTCCCCCGGACGAGGAGGCCGGTCCGGGACGACCGCTGCGCCGCGACGATCGCGTCGAGCTTCAGCTCGCGCAGCGCCTTCATCGCGCGCCACACTCCTGCCGGGCCGCGATCGGCGCCGCGCTTGTCGTGCACGAGGATCGAATCGATCGCGGGATGACCGGAGAGGATGTCGCGGCCGAGCGCGGTGGTGACGACCGTCAGCTTCAATTCGGGGCGGACCCGCTTGATCTCGCGGAGGAGCGGGGTCGTGAGGACGATGTCGCCGAGGAACGCCGTCTGGACGACGGCGATCCCGCTCAACGCTGCGACTCGCGGCGCGCGCGCTCGAGGCCGACGGCGGCGGCGAGGAGCGGGATGTTGATCTCGTGGTGGCCGGTGAGGCCGAAGCTGACGCCCTTGCCGAGCGTGGGGCGCCTGAGGACGTTCTCGTCGGTCCGGTAGTGGCGGATCATGTCGAGGTTGGCCGTCGCGAATCCCGAGACCTCGTGTCCGAGGTTCTCCGCGATCGACAGCGCCTTCAGGAACACCTCGGGGAGCTGCACCGCCGAGCCGACGTTGAGCCAGACGCCCCCCGACAGGGTGCTGACGATCGTGACGAGCTTCCTGAAGTCCGTGAACGTCGCCGCTCCTATCGCGGCCCCGTCCGCGGCCGGATGCTGGTGGACGATGTCGCTGCCGATCGCGACGTGGACGGTGACCGGAATCGAGAGATCGTGGGCGCGCGCGAGGAGGCTCGCGTGACGGTGCGGAAGCTTCGCTTCGACGATGCGCCGGCCGAGCGCCGCGCCGAACCCCTCTCCCGTTTTCGCGGCCTCCGCGGCGGCTGCGTTCAGCGCCTTGCCCGTCTCCTCCGCCATCCCGAACTTCCCCTGGTGCAGCACCCGCGCGACGTCCTCGGAGGTCGCCCCGATGGCGGCGATCTCCCAGTCGTGGATCGCGCCGGCGCCGTTCATGGCGATGGCCGAGATCGTCTTCTCTTCCAGCATGCGGATCAGGACTGGGGCGAGGCCCACCTTGATGACGTGCGCCCCCAGCGCCGCCACGACCGGCTTGTCGGCCTCGCGCGCCTGCACGATCGCCGCGGCCAACTCCCGGAGCGTCTTGACGGCGAGGATGTCGGGGAGACCGTCGAGGAAGTCGCCGAGGGAAGAGGACGCGTTCACCGGTCGCGCGAACTCGTCGATGCGCACCTTGTTCGAGCGCTGGGCGAGCGGATAGGTCGTCACGCGGCCGAGGTCGGCGGGGCGTGTCGGATCCGGCATGGCCTTCTCCTTCCGCTCAGCGCCCGGTGAACTTCGGCGGACGGCGCTCGACGTAGGCGGCGAGCCCCTCGCGCGCGTCGTCGGACTCGAAGAGGCGCTGCTGAAGCTCGCGCTCGATCGCCAGCCCTTCGGAGAACCCCGCCTCGAGGCCGGAGACGACCGCCCTCTTGATCAGCCCGACGGCTTTTGCCGCCCGGGACGGAGGCAGGAAGGATTCCGCGTACGCCTTGGTCTTCGGGTCGAACTCGTCGGCGTCGAACACCTCGTGAACGAGGCCCAGGGCCTTGGCCTCATCCGCCTCGAACGTCCTGGCCGTCGCCATCAGCTCGAATGCCTTCGACCGACCGAGCGCACGGGAAAGGCGCTGCGTGCCCCCCGTTCCGGGAAGCACCCCCAGGCTCACTTCCGGGAGGCCGATCTTGCCGCCGCCGCGCTTGGCGACCCTAAGATCCGCCGCGAGCGCGACCTCGAGGCCTCCCCCGACGCAGTGTCCGTTGAGGGCCGCGATGACGACCTTGGGAGTTTGCTCGAGACGGTTCAACGTTTCGTTCGCGTGAAGGCAGAAGTAGTACTTGAACGCCGGTTTTGCCTGCGTGAGCATGGCGATGTCGGCGCCCGCGCAGAAGAACTTCTCCCCCTCGCCGCGCAGCACGATGACGTGAACCGTCTCGTCCATGCGCGCCTCGAGGATCGCCTCGTCGAGCTCGCGCATCATCGCGTAGCTGTAGGTGTTCGCCGGCGGGTCGGAGAGGCGGATCCAGGCGATGCCGCCCTGTGTATCCACTTTCAGCTTCTGGTAGGCCATCGCGTTCTCCTACCGGGCCGCGCGCAAGCGCTTGGCCACCGCGTCCCCCGCCGCGCGCGTGCCCAGGCGGCCGCCGACGTCCGCCGTGCACTCGGTCGCCTCGACGCAGGCCAGGACCGCGGCCTCGATTCCCCGCGCCGCGTCGGCCTCCCCTGCGTGGTCGAGCATCATCGCCGCGGTCAAGATCGCCCCGAACGGGTTCGCTGTGTCGGTCCCCGCGTACTTCGGCGCGCTCCCGTGCACCGGCTCGAACATCGAGGTCTTCCCGGGATGGATGTTCCCGGACGCCGCCATGCCGAGGCCCCCCTGCAGCGCGGCGCCGAGGTCGGTGACGATGTCGCCGAACATGTTGCAGGTGACGACGACGTCGAACTGGCGGGGGTCCTTGATCATCTGCATCGTGAGCGCGTCGACGTAGAGATGCCTCGCCTGGATCTCCGGGTACTCCTTCGCGACCGCGGCGAAGGTCCGCTGCCAGACGTCGTGCGCGTGCCGCAGCGCGTTCGACTTGTCGGACATCGTCACGCTCTTCCGGCCGTTCTTCCGCGCATGCTCGAAGGCCGCCCGGATGATCCGCTCGACGCCCTTCCGCGTGTTGACGTCCTCCTGGATGCCGATCTCGTCCGGGGTCCCCTTCTTGAAGATGCCTCCCACGCCCGCGTAGAGCCCTTCGGTGTTCTCGCGGAAGACGACGAAGTCCACGTCCTTGGCGGAGTACGCCTTGAGCGGGCACAGCCGGTCGGCCAGGCATCGCACGGGGCGGACGTTCGCGTAGAGGTCCATCCGGAACCGCGTCCCAAGCAGGATGTCCGCCGCATGCTTCATGTCCGGCACGCGCGGATCGCCGAAGGCCCCCATGAAGATCGCATCGAAGGAGGCCCAGCGCTCGAGCGTCCCGTCCGGAAGCGTCTCGCCGGTCCTGAGATAGCGCTCGGCCCCGAAATCGAAGTGCTCGAGCGCGAGCCGGAAGCCGAAGCCCTCGGCGGCCGTTTTCAGGATCTTCTCCGCTTCCTCGGTGACGTCGATCCCGATCCCGTCGCCGGGGACGATCGCGAACCGTCGCTCCATGGGACGTTCCTTCCGGGTGAAGGGTCAGTCTACAACGTCGGGCGCAACCGGGCGGCGAGCGAGGCGAGCATCCACGCGACGGTCGCGAGCCCGAACCCGACGGCGTCGGCGACGACGTCCCCGACCTCGGCGTCGCGGCCGGGCACGAACGACTGGTGGTACTCGTCGGAGACGAACCAGGCCAGCATGAACAGGAACGTCGCGATCGTCGTCCGGGAGCGCAGCGGAACGAACCCGCCGTGGAACGCCCGCAGCGCGAGCACGCTGATGCCGCCGTACCCGACAGCATGCAGCAGCTTGTCCCACACGTACTCGCTGCCCGGGACGTGAGACAGGGACGAGAGGAAGTAGACCCCGGCGAGCGCCGCGACGAGGGGCGCCCACAGCGCGAGCCGGCGCGGGATCACCGCGGGAAGGGGAACATCAGATAGGCGAGCACGATCACTCCGCCGGTCATGCCGGCCCAGGCGAGCGCCGCGAACCGGAGCTGCTCCCGGCGGTCCCGCTGCGTCAGCGCGGCGAAGAACACCGCGACGATCGCGGAGTAGAGGGCGAGGTGGCCGACATGGCTGTGCACCGGGACCTCAGCCCTTGCGCCCGACGGCGATGTCCCAGACGTCGAAGAGGAGCAGGATGTTCATGAGGCCGGCGGTCCACAGGTAGGCGGTTCCGTAGATCGAGACGAGCGAGCGCTGGCGCGCCCGCCACGTGTCGACGATACGCTTGTAGCGCGGGTCGGTGGTCTCGGGACGGCAGTAGGTGACGTCCCCGTACACTTGCGAGCGCGCGATCGCATCGACGGGACCGATCCCGGCGTTGGCGACGACCTGGAGCGCGGTGAGCACCCGGTCCTGGTCGGTGTAGAGGGCCAATTTCCCGTCGTGGGCGAGGCCGAGGCCGAAGGAGCCCATCACGATCGCGAAGAACAGCCCTGCGCGGCCGAGGCGTCCGAGCACCGCGTGCCCCGCGCCGGGAACGAGCCAGCCGAGAACCAGGGCGGTGACGGTGCGCGTAGCGCTGGCTCGCATGTCCTGGACGTCGCGGCCGGAGGGGTTCGGCATCCCCTAGCTCGCCGGCTCCGCCACGACCTCGACGGCGACCGTTGCTGCGACCTGTCGGTGGACCCGGACGGCGACCTCGAACGTGCCGAGAGTCTTGATCGGCTCCTTGAGCTGGATCTTCCGGCGGTCGACCTCGACGCCCTGCGCCTTGAGGCGGTCGGCGATCTCCTGCGCCGTCACGGAGCCGTAGAGCGTGTCGTGCTCTCCGGCCTTCTTGACGACCGTGACCTTCAGCGAGGAGATGTGCGCGGCGAGCTTCTTCGCGTCGTCGGTCTCGCGCGCCTCGCGGACGGCCCAGACCTTCTTCTGCAGCTCGATCGAGCGGAGGTTTCCGGGCGTCGCCTCCAGGGCGAGGCCCTTGGGGAAGAGATAGTTTCGCGCGTACCCGACCGCGACGTTGACGACCGCGCCGCGGTCTCCGAGGTTGTCGACGTCCTGGCGCAACACGATCTTCACGGGGCGTCCTCCGCTCTAGTCCGAGGTAAAGGGGATCAGCGCGAGGTTGCGCGCGCGCTTGATCGCCTGCATCAGCTGACGCTGGTGCGTCGCGCACGTCCCGGAGATCCTGCGGGGGAGGACCTTCGCGCGCTCCGGGATGTAGTTCTGGAGCGTGCGGATGTCCTTGTAGTCGACCCACTGCGCCTTGTCCTCGCAGAACTTGCAGTACTTCCGGCGGCGGAAGAGGAACCGCCGGCGCCCGCCCGCGCGCGGGCCTCCGCCGCGCGGACCGCCGGGTCCGCGCCCTCCGGGCCCGCCCCCGTTCTCCCGCATGCCGCCCATGTCCCGGCTTCCGTAGTCGCCCATTGTCTTAGTCCTCGTCCCCGAACTCGACGTCGTCCTCGTCCCGCTCGTCGCGCCGCGGCTTGGCCGGAGCCTCCTCGGCGGGCTCCTCGAGCAGTCCCGCCGCGCGTGCCGCCTCGGCCTGCGCGCGCGCCTCCGCGTCGCGCACCGCCTGCTCCTTCGCCGCCACCGCCCAGTCGGGCTCGAGGCAGACCGTCATGTGCCGGATGACCTTGTCGGTGATCCGCAGGCGCCGGTCGAGCTCTTTCGGGACCTCGGCCTTCGCGTCGTAGAGGAACCGGGTGTACACGCCGTCCTCGAACTTCTTGATCGGATACGCGAGGCGCCGCCGCCCCATCCGGTCCTTCGTGGTGAACACTCCCCCGGCGTCGGAGACGACCGCGGCGAGCGCGTCGACGGCGGCGTTCTCCTCCTCGTCGGTGAGCGTGGGCTGGGTGATGAAGACGGTCTCGTACGTCCGGACCAAATCGCACCTCCTCACGGCGTATCGCCTCCCGACGCGCGGGAGGCGAGGGGTGCCGGGCCGAACGATCCGGCCCGAACTCGTCTAACGCTTCCCCGGTGCCGACAAGGCGCCGGGACGAACGCCGGACTCTACCATCGGCGCTTGGCGGGCGCTACCCCGCGGGGCCGTTGTAGGTCCTTTGCGCGACCTCGACCCCGTCCCGGATCACCGCCTCGACCGCGTCCGCCGCGGTCGTGACCATCCGGTCGACGGCCTCGCGCTCGTCCGGGTGGAACCGCGCCAGCACGTAATCGGCGAGGTCGCTCCCGGCCCGGGCCTCCCCCTTGACACCCAGCTTGACCCTCGGGAACTCCCGGTACCCGAGGACCTCGATCAGGGAGCGGATGCCATTGTGCCCGCCGGCCCCGCCCTCCGGCCGGATGCGCACCCTCCCGAGCGCGAGATCGGCGTCGTCGTAGACGACGATCAGGGCTCCCGGCTCGACGGGATACTTGCGCCGCAGAGCCGCCGCGGCGAGACCGGAGCCGTTCATGAGGGTCCGGGGCTTCGCGAGGACGACCTCGTCTCCGCCGAGATCCGCCTTCGCGGTCCAGGCGAGGCGCCCGAGGTCCCCCCGCGCGGTGAACTGAGCCCCCGTCCGCTCGGCGAGCACGTCCACGACCAGGAACCCGACGTTGTGACGTGTCAGCCGGTATTCCGGACCCTCGTTCCCCAGACCGACGACGAGCCTCAAGCCTTCTTGGTCTCGACCTTGGGCTCGGCCTTCCCCTCCGGCTCGGCGGCTTCCTTGCCCTTCTTGATGACCTCCGGCTCGGCCGGTGCCGCGGCCGCGGCCTCCTCGACCACGGGCGCCGCCTCCTCCTTCGGAATCGCGACGACGCAGACGATCGTGTCGGGCTCGTCGAGGACCGTGACGTTCGCGATCGCGGCGATGTCCTTCACCGAGAGGTGCTGGTTGACGTGGAGCGCGGTGACGTCGAGCTCGATGTGGTCGGGAATGTTCGTCGGAAGGCACTCGACCTCGAGGAGCCGGTGGACGAACTCCATCAAGCCCCCCTCGTTCTTGACCCCTTCCGCGATCCCCACGAGACGCAAGGGCACGCTGACGCGGACCGCCTTGTCGAGGTCCACGCGGACGAAATCGACGTGGACGAGCCGCTCGGTCAGCGGGTCGCGCTGGAGCGCCTTGATCATCGCCGCGCGCGTCTTGTCCTGGCCGGACAGGGCGAGCGTGAAGATCGTGTTCTTGCCGGTCTCGGTCGCGAGCACCTCCTCGACGCGGCGGGATCCCACGGACACGGCGAAGGGCGGCTGACCGAGGCCGTAGAGCACGCCCGGGACGCCCCCGGCGCGGCGGATGCGCCCCGCGGCGTTCTTGCCGCGATCGGAGCGCTCTTGGACTTCGACGACGATGTTCTTGATCATGGTGTGCGCCTTCCTTAGACGAACAGGGAGCTGACCGAGGAGTTGCTGTGGATCCGCGCGATCGCCTCCCCCAGGAGGCTCGCGACGGACAGGACCGTGACCTTGGGATGATTGGCCTTCGCCTCGGGAATCGCGATCGTGTCCGTGACCACGACGTGCTCGATCTCCGAGGCCGACAGCCGCTCCATCGCCGGCCCCGAGAGGACCGCGTGCGTGAAGCAGCCGAAGACGCGGGACGCCCCTTCCTTCCGCAGCGCCGCCACCGTGCCGACGAGAGTTCCCGCGGTATCGACGATGTCGTCGACGATGATGCAGGTCTTGCCGGCGGCCTCGCCGATGACGTTCATGGTCTCGGCGACGTTGGCCTCGACGCGGCGCTTGTCGATGATGACGAGGCCCGCATCGAGCTTCTTGGCGAACGCCCGCGCCCGCTCGACGCCGCCGGCGTCGGGCGAGACGATCGTCAGGTCGGTGAAGCGCTGCCGCTCGACCCAGTCGAGCAGGACGGGCGCGGCGAAGAGGTGGTCGACCGGAAGGTCGAAGAACCCCTGGATCGCGGGCGCGTGCAGGTCCATCGCCAGGACCCGCTCGATCCCCGCCGCCGTCAGCAGATCGGCGACGACCTTCGCTGAGATCGGCACGCGCGGCTTGTCCTTGCGGTCCTGCCGCGCGTACCCGTAGTACGGGAGGACGGCGGTGATCCGCGCCGCCGACGAGCGCTTCATCGCGTCGATGGCGATCAGCAGCTCGACGAGATTCTCGTTCACGGGAAAGCAGGTCGGCTGGATGATGAACACGTCGGTGCCGCGGACGTTCTCGAGGATCTGGCAGTAGACCTCGCCGTCGAGGAAGCGCGAGAGGCGCCACTGCCCGAGCGGAATGCGCAGGTAGTCGCAGATCGCCCGGGCGAGGCGGGGATTCCCGTTCCCCGCGAAGACCTTCAACTCGCTCTTCATCCCGCCGCCTCGACCCGCACGCCCCGCGCGACCGTCACGGCCGTCACGACCGTCCAGTCGCCAAACCATCCTGCCGCGCCGGCCGCGGCCTGTTCCGCCTCGTCGCGCCCGCTGAACAGGCCGAACACCGACGACCCGCTCCCGCACAGCAACGCCGCCTCGGCCCCGGCGCGCAACAGAGCATCCCGGAAGAATGCCAGCTTCGGGCGCCGCGCGAACGCCGGTGTCTCCAGGTCGTTCGTAATGCGCGAGAAGTCGTTTCCTTCCGCTAACTTACCGTAGAACCGGGACAGCGTAACAGCCCCGTCCTGGAGTGTCAACGGCGCGTCGAGCGCGGCGTAGATCTCGGGGGTGTTCAGGCCGAACGCCGGGAACCCGAGGACCAGCGCGCGCTCGGGGATCGGAGGCTGCGGATGGACGATCTCCCCGCGCCCCGTGCCGAGCGCGGTCCCGCCGTGAAGGAAGAACGGGACGTCCGATCCGAGCGCTCCCGCGATTCGCTGCCGCTCGGCGGGAGCGAGGGAGACCTCCCACAGACGCTCGAGCAGCACCAGGGCCGCCGCGGCGTCCGAGCTTCCCCCGCCCAGCCCGCCGCCGGCCGGGATCCGCTTCGTCAAGCGCAGCCGGGCGCCGCGGGTCCGGGTTTCCGGTCGCTCCTCCTGGAGCGCGCGCGCGGCCCGGATCACGAGGTTGCGCTCGTCGACCGGAAGCGCCGGATCGTCGCAGGTCAGCGAGAGGCTCGGGGCGTTCTCGGCGCGCAGCGTGTCGAACAGAGCGATCGCCTGGAAGAGCGTGACGATCTCGTGGTAGCCGTCGGCGCGGCGTCCGAGGACGCTCAGACCGAGGTTGATCTTCGCCGGACAGGTCGCAGACAGAGCACTCACGAGCCGTCTCCCTCCGAGACGGTGGCAGACAGCTCGCTCAGGGGCCGCACGGCGAGAGTTTCCGGAGGCACGCCGGTGCCCAGCGGCCGGGACGGCGCCGCGCGCTCGGTCTTGATCCGCTCGAGGGTCATCGCGCGCGCGCCGCGCGCCACGTGGAGGCGCGCCGGGAGATCCCCCGGCGGGGCCCCCTCGCGCGCGACCGTGAGGTCCCCCGCCGCGGTCCCGTACAAGAGCGCCGCGACCGCCTCCGCGACGGTGAGATCGACGCCGGCGACGACCCGGATCGCCGGCTCCCCGGCCTGGCCGACGTAGGCGACCCCCTCGCGCGTGTCGACGAGGCAGATCCGCCCGTCCCCCGCGTCGAGGCTGAACCGCACGCCGCCGACCGGGGCGGAGAGATCGGCATGGAGCCGGTCGGGGGGTTGCGCCCACAGCAGGAGCCGGGCGTGGCGGGCGGAGCGCCCCTCCTCCTCGAGCGTGACCCGGTAGACGCCGACCACGGAGCCGGCGTCTTCGGGAGCGGAGGCGTTTCGGTGCGTCGCGGCGCAACTCGCGGCGGCCAGAAGCAACGCCGCGGCGAGCGCCCGCGTCACGGCGTCGGCTTGGCCGGCGCGGCGTCGGCCGACGGCGCGGAATCCGCCAGGCCGAGCTTCCTCTGGAGGGTGACCTTCGCCTTCTCGTCCTCGGGGCCGGCGTCGAGAGCGCGCTGCCAGAATCCCTTGGCCGCGGCCAGGTCCCCGCGCTTCTCGCGGTAGTCGCCGATGTGCTCGAGCACAGAGGGGTCCCGGGGGAACTCGCGCACCGCCTTTTCGAGCGGGTCGCCGGCCTCGTCGAGCTTCCCCTCCCGGAAGTATGCCCAGCCCAGGGAGTCGAGATACGCGCCGTTCCACGGGTCGAGATCGAGCGCGCGCTTGATCAGGTCGACGGCCTCGTCGAGCCGCTCGCCGCGGTCGGCCAAGGAGTACCCGAGGTAGTTGAGCGCCTCGGCGGATTTCGGATCGAGCGCGATCGCCTTGCGCAGCTCCCCCTCGGCGTCCGGAAAGCGCCCCGAGCGCTCCTGGAACGCGCCCAGCGCCAGGTGGGCGGCGGCGTCGTCGGGGGCCTCGCGGACCCACGTCTTGAGCTCGGCCTCCGCGTCCGCCTCCCGGTTCGCGCGTCGGTAGGCCGCCGCGACGTCCCCGTGCGCCGCCGGCCCGGCCTTCGCGACGGCCGCGGCGAAGCGCTCCTTCGCCTTGTCCGGTCGTCCGGCCGAAAGCTCGGCCTCGCCGTCGATCACGGCCGCCTCGTCGGGCGCCTTGGCCGCGAGAGCCTTGGCGAGCCGCTTGGCCTCCTTCGGCTGCCCCGCGAGGAGCGCGACCCGCGCCCGGACCGACAGGGCCGCGGGGGCGTCGGGGTGCTCGAGAGTCCCGAGCACCTTCTCCGCCTCGGCGACCTTCTGCGGCGTGATCCCGACCACGGCGAGCCGCATCCGGATCTCGTCGCGCCGCTCCGCGGACTCGGGATCGTCGCCGATCACGGTCTTCACCGCGGCCGCGTACTCCGCGCGCGCGTCGTCGAGCTCGCCCCGGCGGACCAGCGTCTCCGCGAGCAGGATCCGGACGAACGTGTTGTCCGGGAACTCCGCCGCGAGGCTCTGGCCGAGCTGCGTCGCGTCGGCGAGGCGGTTCAAGGCCTCGTAGGCGGTCGCGACGTGCAGGCGGATCATCGGGTCCCGCGGGGACGCCGCGCGGGCGAGCTCGAGGTCGTCGAGCGCCTCGCGGTTCTTCCCTTGCCGCAACCGCGCCTCGCCGCGGAGCGAGCGCGCGCGGACGTTGTCGGCGTCGGTCGCGAGCATCGTGTCGCACATCGATTCGAGGAGCACCCACTCCCCCGTGTCACGCGCCATCTCGATCACGAGAGGGAGCAGGTCGTCGTCCTCGGGATGCTCCTTGAGCCACGCGAGCGTGGATTCGAGCGCCTCCTTCGTGCGGCCGGCGGACACGAGCGCCTGGTCCAGCAGCCGGAGCGCGTTCTCGTCGCGCGGGCGCCGGGCCAGGAGGCGCTTGGCGTCCTCCACCGCGCCGGCGGAATCGCCCGAGGCCATCTTCAGGCGCGCGAGCGCCGCCCAGATGTCGTCCGGGGCTTCCTTGTCCTCGCGGGCCAGGCGCTCGTAGAGCTTGATCGCCTCCGCGCGCGCCTGGGCGTCGGCGCGCGTGCCGAACGCCCGCGCGGCAGAGAGGTCGGCGAGGACCCGTACAGCCTCGAGCTGCGCCGGGTCGAGGGCGAGAGCCTTGCGGGCGAATCGTTCGGCATCGGCCCGGCGGCCGAGCATCCCGAGCACGGACGCCGCCTGGGCGTTCAGCTCGGCGGAGTCGGGCTCGAGCGCGACCGCCGCGTCGATCTCTCGCACCGCATCCGCCGACCGCCCGCGCGCGACGGCAAGCCCGGCCTGCACGAGATGGGAATAGGCGTCGGCGCGGCGGAACGAGGCGGCGTTCGGGTCGGGGGCGGGCTCTCCGGCGGCCGAGCGCGCAGCGGGCAGCAGCACCGCGGCGCCGAGGAGGAGAGCTGGCGCGATCCGGAGGACGCTCATGCTCGACCTCACGCGGCCTTGGAGGTCGCGCTCTCCGACTTGGCGAAATCCTCGATGGTGTGGAGGAGCTGCTCGTCCTCGGTGTCGGCCGAGCGGACCTCGCCCTTCATCACGCGGTCGGGGACGATCCCCTCCCCGTTCCATCCGGCGCCCGAAGGGGTCTCCCAGATGTATCCCGGAATGAGCAGCCCGCCGCCCTCGGGAAGCTCGATGAGCTTCGGCTCGGTCCCGAGGCCGTAGGTGGAATCGCCGTACACGACCGCCTTCCGGCGGTCCTTGAGGATCATCGCGAGCCCCTCGCCGGCCCCCGCCGTCGCCCCGTTCACGAGCACGGCCACGCGGCCGGTCCAAGCGGGCTTGGCGCGCTTCGCGCCGAGCGTCTCGACGGCCTTGCCGCTCTTGTCGTGCAGCTTGAGCATCTCGCCGGAGGCGAACAGGTCGGCGATGGCCGCGGCGCGGCGCGTGTCCACCGACGCGGCGTCCCGCAGGTCGACGAGGACACGGTCGACGCCGCGGTCCTTCACGGAGGCCAGCTCGCGCTCGAGGGCCTCGTTGGGGAGCCGGTCGATGTCCTCGACGTGCAGCACGCCGACCGTCCCGTCGACGTCCAGCACGAACGGCGGGTCGGAGCGCTCGGCGCGCGCGAGCGTCAGGTTCTCGCGCTTGAGCTCCTTCACGCGCAGCAGGTCGAGCGTCACGCTCGTTCCGGCCGGTCCGCGCAGCATGCGGATCGCCTGGTCGAGGGACATCTGGCGGACGGAGCGGCCGTCCACCTTCCGGATCTGGTCGCCGGCGAGCAGCCCCGCGGACTGGGCGGGCGAGCCCTTCGCCACCGAGACGACCTGGAGCATCGGGCCGCTCTTGAGGACGGCGACGCCCGGATCGGCCCCCGGCAGCGGCGAGCCCTTCTTCCACGCCTCCACCTGATCCGCGGAGAGGTACGCCCCGTGCGCGTCCAGGCCCGAGAGGAGCCCCTCGTACGCACCGTTCATCAGCCGGTCCTGGTCCACCGGATCGACGTAATTGTCGACCACGTAGGAGAGGACCTCGCTGAACACCAGCATCTGCTTGTACGTCCCTTCGCCGGCGCCCGCGCGCAGGGCGGCCCCGCTTCCGAGCACGAACGCGACGACGACCAGGGACGCGGTCAGGAGCACCAGTCGGCTGCGGCGCATGGACACCTCTCCCGCTAGTACGCGCGGGATCGACCCTCGAAACTTACATGGCCAGCGCCGGAGGGGCAACCCGCGCGCCCGTTCAGCGCCTCCTCAGCCAGGGTATCGGATCGACGGGTTTGCCGCCGTCCCGCAGCTCGAAGTAGAGGTAGGGTCCCCGGAGGGAGCCGGATTCCCCGACCCGGCCGAGCTCCTGGCCTCGCTGGACGGTCTGACCCGCTTCCACCAGCAGGACGCCGGCGTGCGCGTAGACCGTCAGGATTCCGTTCCCGTGATCGACGATCGCCGTCAAGCCGTAGCCGTGAAGCGTGGCGGCGTACGCGACCGTCCCGTCGAAGACCGTCCGGAACGGCGCCCCGTCGGGTGCGTCGATGTCGAGCCCAGGGTGCGGGACGATCGTGAGGAACTTCGGGTGCACGGTCCGACCGAACCCGCTCGACACCGGACCGGGGGCGGGCCAGTCGAACAGGCCCCGGAACGACCGGACGTCGAGCGCAGGCGGCGCCGGCGACGCGCCGAGGGCGTCGACCACCTTGCCGAGGCCGCTCGCAGCCGCCTCGAGCTCCGACAGCGCCCGGTCGTGCTGCTCGCGGTCGCCGCGGATCCGTCCGAGCAGATCCGACCGCTCGCGCTGCGTCGCCGCGATCTCGCTCTCGGCGCGGGAGGCGTCCTGCTCGAGCGCTTCGAGATGCTTGGCCTGCCCGGACGCCTCCAGGCGCTCGGCCGCCAGGCGCCGCCCGGTGTCGCGCCACGCGGAGAACTGCGTCGCGTCGCGCCGCGCCAGGTAGCTCGCGTAGCGCAGCCCCTCGGTCGCGTCGCCGCCCTTCACCGGAGAGACCGCCTGGGCCAGGAGCCCTTGCGGCCCGCGCTTGTAGATCTCGCGGAGCCGCGCCGCGACGTAGGGCGCGCGGGACTTCTGGACCGCGGCGAGCGCCGCCAGGTCGCCGTTGAGCGCATCCCTGCGGGACCGCGCCTCGGTGAGCCGGACGTCCACGGCGTGCCGCTGGGCCGTGGCGAGCGTCAGCGCCGCGTCGAGCTTCGCGAGGTCGCCGAGCAGCCCGTTCTCCTTCGATTCCAGCTCCTGGCGCTCCGCGCGTAGGCGCGCGATGTCCCTGGTCAGTCCGGAGAGCCGGTGCTGCGGGTCGGGAGACGGCGCCGGGGGGGCCGCGATCGCGGTCAGGGTGCCGATCGCCGCGACGAGTGCAACGCCCGGGACGCGGCGGGTCGGCACGGTCAAAAGAGGGGCTTTCCGTCCATCTCTGCGGGGATGGTGAGGCCGAGGACGTGGAGCACCGTCGGCGCGATGTCGACCATCGTCGGATCGCTCCGGTCGAGCTTCCGGCTCGAGAAGAGGATCCCGCGCACCAGCGACGGGTCGTTCGAGCAGTGATCGCCCGACCACGCCTTGAGATTGTCCTCGAGCACGTCTGGAGGAACGCCCCCGAGCGACGTCTGCCACGACACCCGGTAGTTCAGGCTGTTCCCCGCGCGCAGGTCGGGGATCAGGTCGGCATCGAACCCGGTGTACATCTCCTCGCGCGTCCAGACGCGCGAGACCGGGTGGTCCTTGGTCACCGGGTCGACCAGCGCCTCGAGCCCCTGCTTGATCTTCGCCCGCACCTCCTCGTACTCGGCGCCGGGGAGCACGATCCCGTGCTGCTCGCGCCCGACGAGGTTGACGTAGATGCTCCCGAGCCCGAGCGCGTACGCCCTCGTCCGGGACCAATCGACGTTCTGGAAGAGGTCGCGCGTGTCGAAGAGCTTCTCGAGCGTGGCCGGGTCCTCGGTCTGCCCCTTGAGCGCCATCAGCCCGTTCCGGACGAGCCACGTGTTGATGTTGACCCCGCGACGGAACGACGAGAACCCGTGATCGGAGCAGACGATGAACGTCGCGTCGGGCCCCGCCAGCGCGCGCGCCTTCCCGACGATGTCGTCCATCTTCTGGTAGGCCTTGAGGACCTCCGGGGCGTACTTCGCCGCCGCCTGCGGGTTGTAGGCCGGGTGGCCCGGGTCGAGGAACCTCCAGAACAGGTGCCCGATGCGATCGGTGAAGTAGAAGATCTGGATGTAGAGATCGTCCTTCCCATCGCCCAGGAGGCCGGCGAGGATCTCCTCGTCCTTGGCGAGCGTGAAGTTCATGTCTTCCAGGAAGAGGTTCTCGTCGCCGACGCCCGAGGGGAGCGACCACGTGTCCTCGGGCCAGCCGATCGTCTTGTAGAGGCCGAACCGCTTCCGGAGCGTCTCCGAGTAGCTCGGCGGCCACGCGAACGCCACCGGGTGGCAATCGGGGTGAAAGTTCACCGGCGAGAGGTACAGCTGGATCTCCGGGGACAGCGCCAGCAGCTTGAACCGCGCGATGCCGCGCAGCGGTGCTGCGCGATCGACGAGCCAGTTGACCGGGAAGTCGAGCGTGAACCAGTCGCTCCACTGCCCGACCGAGAGCGTCTGGGTCTGGCCCGACACCGTGATCTTCATCGACGTGTCGCCAGCTTCGAGCGTGAGCGGCAGGTCTATCCGGCGGGCGACGTCCGCGTCGTCGAGCTCCTGCCGGATGCGCCGCTTCGCCTCGAGCCGCTCCTTCGGGTCGTGGATCGCCGCGGTCTTGCGGTCGACGACGTAGTCGTAGAACGGCTTGTTGTAAGGGCCCATCACGACCGTGCCGATCGAGCCACGGCGCTTGTCGAGGCGGATGAACTCGAGGCTGAACTCGTTCGTGGACCCGCCGCCGGGCTGGAAGTTCCGGTCGGAGGTGTAGAAGCTCGGGGTTCCAACGCGCCCGCGCATGTCGGGCACGCCGAGCCCCGAGAGCATGTGGCCGTGACCCACATCCTCCGCGGGAAAGGTCGCCGGGACGTGGATGACCTGCGCCCTGAGGCCCGCTTTCGCCGCGAGTTCCCACATCGTCGCCCCGCGCCGGTGGTTGATCGCGTCCGGAACGTCGACGGGCAGGAACGTCTTGGCGACGAATCCCAGGGGCAAGGCGGCGGCGAGGCCGAGCAGGGTCGCGATCGCCAGGCGCGTCGCCCACCCCAGGTCGAGGAAAACCACCACGAGCAGGGCGAGCGCGAAGACCACGGCACCGGCGATCACGCCGACGACCAGGCCGTTGCGCTCCCCGAAGAGAAACATGCGCCGCGACTCCGAGTTCATCGCGAAGTCCGGAAGGTAGTCGGCGGGATTGCGCATCAGGAAATCGAAGATCCGGGTCTTGCCCGGATTGGTCCCGGTGGCGAACGAGGACCAGGAGACGGGCGTTTGCGGCGGGTTCGTCGGCTGGAGAGGAGAGAACGTCCCCTCGTCGCGCAGCTTCGCGAGGTTGGGAAGCTTTCCCTGGTCCATCCACTCCGTGACCAGGCGCGCATCCGCGCCGTCGAAGCCGAGAATGACGACCTTGGGCTTGGCGGTCGCGGTGGTCCATGTCGAAAGTGACGCGACGGTCGCGAGCGCGACCGCCAGGACTCTCATGCGGCCCAGCATCCGATCCGAACCTCGATCCCCGCGAAACGCGAGGGCAGCGGACAGCTTAACACCCGCCCGGAGCGCGCGTCGGAGAACGGTGCCGGTCGCGTTCGATGCTATCCTCCGTCCGCCGCGTGTGGTGGCGGCCTGCGGGCGCGATGCTTCCGGACGTCATTCCCGAAACCCTCCCTCACTCCGACGAGGCCGAGCGCTCGGTCCTCGCGGCGGTCCTGCTCGACAACCGGCAGATCCACAAGGCGCAGGAGATCCTCACCCACGAGGCGTTCTACGGGGAGCGGCACCGCCGCATCTTCCGCGCGATCGAGGAGCTCTCGGAGGGCGGCAGCGCCCTCGACCTCGTCACCCTGCGCGACGCGCTCGAGCGCAGCGGCGAGCTCGAGCCGATCGGGGGGGTGGCCTACCTGACCGCGCTGGTGGAGGGATCGGCGCGCTCCGGCAACGTCGAGCACTACGCGAGGATCGTGAAGGAAAAGGCGATCCTGCGCGAGCTGATCCGGTCGGCTCACCAGATCCTCGCGAGCGCCCTGCGCGCCACGGACCCGGCCGACGAGGTGCTCGACGAGGCCGAAAAGGCGATCTTCCGCGTCGCCGAGGACCGCCTCCGCCAGGGCTTCCTGTCTCTCAAGACCGTCGGCGAGCGCAGCATCAAGCTTATCGAGGACCTCACGCACCGGCGCGAGGCGATCACCGGGATCGCGACCGGGTTCCTCCAGCTCGACGAGTGGACCGCTGGCTTGCAGCCGTCGGACCTCGTGATCCTCGCCGCCCGTCCGTCCATGGGCAAGACCGCGCTCGCGCTCAACATCGCCGCGCATGCCGCGCTGCGCACCGGGCGGAAGATCGGGATCTTCTCGCTCGAGATGTCCCACCAGCAGCTCTTCTCGCGGCTGCTGTGCTCGGAAGCCCGGGTCGACGCGCACCGCCTGCGCACGGGGCGGATCGGCAAGGACGAGTGGCAGCGGATCATCAAGTCTTTCTCCGAGCTGTCGGACGCCCCGGTGTTCATCGACGACACCCCGGGCGTGGGAATCATGGAGATGCGCGCGAAGGCGCGCCGCCTCTCGCTCGAGCACGGACTCGACCTCCTCGTCGTCGACTACCTCCAGCTGATGCGCGGGCGCGGGCGCTACGACAGCCGGCAGCAGGAGATCGCCGACATCTCGCGCTCGCTGAAGGAGATGGCGAAGGAGCTCCACGTCCCGATCCTGGCGCTCTCGCAGCTGTCCCGCGCTCCCGAGCAGCGCGGCACCGGGGATCGCAGGCCGCAGCTGTCCGACCTCCGCGAGTCCGGCGCGATCGAGCAGGACGCCGACGTGGTGCTCTTCCTCTTCCGCGAGGAGGTCTACAAGCGAGACGACCCCGAGCTGAAAGGGAAGGGGGAGCTGATCATCGGCAAGCAGCGCAACGGCCCGACGGGACTGATCCCGCTCCACTTCATCCGGGAGTTCACGACGTTCGTCAACCCCGAATGGCGGGACGGCTAGGGCGGACGTGACGCGGACCTCGTTCGTCTGCCAGCAGTGCGGCCATGCGAGCGCCAAGTGGTTCGGCCGCTGCCCCTCGTGCGACGCGTGGGACGCGATGGTCGAGGAGGCGGGACCCGCGCATCGCGCGCCCGGTCCTGCGCGCGCGGCCGTCGCCGTCCCGTACCCGGAGGTCGCCTCCTCGGACGCCGAGCGCACCTCCACCGGCCTTCCGGAGCTGGACCGCGTGCTCGGCGGCGGCCTCGTTCCGGGCGCGGTCGTCCTGATCGGCGGAGAGCCCGGCGTCGGGAAGAGCACGCTCGTCCTGCAGGCGGCCGCCCACCTCGCCGCGTCCGGATCTCGCGTGCTCTACGCCACCGGCGAGGAATCGCCCGCCCAGCTCAAGCTCCGCGGCGAGCGTCTCCGGGTACGCGCCTCCCATCTGCTCGTCCTCGCCGAGACCGACGTCGACGCGGTGATCGACGTCGCGCGGCGCGAGCGCGTCGTGGCGGTGCTCGTCGACTCGATCCAGTCGGCGCGATGCGCCGAGCTGTCGTCGGTACCCGGCTCCGTGAGCCAGGTGCGCGAGTCCGCGCAGCGCCTGGTCGCGCTCGCCAAGGCGACCGGCATCCCCGTCGTCCTGGTCGGGCACGCGACGAAGGAGGGCTCGATCGCCGGGCCGCGCACGCTCGAGCACGTCGTCGACACGGTCGTGTCGTTCGAGGGAGACCGGCACCACGCGCACCGGATCCTCCGCGCACAGAAGAACCGGTTCGGCCGGTCGGACGAGATCGGGGTGTTCACGATGGGCGAGTCCGGCCTCGAGGGCGTCGCGCACCCGAGCGAGATCTTCCTCGCCGAGCGCGCAGTAGGGGCGCCCGGCTCGGCGGTGCTCCCCGCCCTCGAGGGATCGCGCCCGCTGCTCGTCGAGATCCAGGCCCTGGTCGGGGAGGGGGCTTCGGGATCCCCGCGCCGCACCGCGCTCGGGATCGACCCCGGCCGCCTCGCGCTCATCCTCGCCGTGGCCGAGCGCTGCTGCGGACTGGCGCTCGCCGCGCGCGACGTCTTCGTGAACGTCGCCGGCGGGCTCGACGTCGACGAGCCCGCCGCCGACCTCGCGGTGGCTCTCGCGGTCGCCTCGAGCCTGTCGGGGCGGGCTCTGCCGGACCGCGCGACCGTGCTCGGCGAGCTCGGTCTTGCGGGAGAGGTCCGCAGCGTCGGACGGATCGACGCGCGACTCCGCGAGGCCGCACGGCTCGGATTCTCGGGCGCCATCGTCCCCGGATCGGCCGCGGACGTCACCGTTCCCGGACTCCGTCTGCGCCCGGTGCGGCACCTGGCCGACGCCCTCGCCGCGGCGTTTTCGGCGTGAGCGCGCGCAGCGTGCGCTGGCTCGTGCGGGCCGCGGCCGTGGCCGCCGCGGTGCTCCTGGCCGCCGCCGCGACGAACGCGCTCCCGCTCGTGCCCGCGCTCGCCCTGGGCCTCGCCCTCGCGGTGCTCTTCGCCGGCGAGGCGTGGCTCGCGGTCGTCGCGGGAGCGGCGCGGCCGCGGCGCGCGGGAGCGAGGCAGGCGCTGCTCGACACGTCGGTGCTGATCGACGGACGCATCCAGGAGGTCGCGGAGAGCGGGTTCCTCGCGTTCGACCTGGTGGTGCCGGAGTTCGTGCTGCGCGAATTGCAGCACGTCGCCGACTCGGCGGATGCGGGCCGCCGCGCGCGGGGGCGTCGCGGCCTCGACGTCCTGCAGGCGCTGAGCGCCTCGGGGCGCGTCTCGCTCTCGGTCGTCCCGGACGACGTCCCGGCGGAGCGCGAGGTCGATCAGAAGCTCGTCGTGCTCGCCCGGACTCTGAAGGCCGCGCTCCTCACCAACGACTTCAACCTGAACAAGGTCGCCGCGATCCAGGGCGTTCCCGTGCTCAACGTGAACGACCTGGCGCGCTCGCTGCGTCCCGCGTGGCTTCCCGGCGACGCGCTGCAGGTGACCATCGTCAAGGAGGGAAGGGAAGCCGGCCAGGGGGTCGGCTACCTCGAGGACGGCACCATGGTCGTGGTCGACCAGGCGCGCGACCTGCTCGGGGAGACCGTGGAGATCGTCGTCACCAGCGCGCTGCAGACGGCCGCCGGCAAGATGTTCTTCGCGAAGCGCGCCGTCTAGACGGCGGACTCAGATCGTGTAGCCGTCGTCGCGCCGGTCGAGCATCCGGATCTGCCGCTCCCACTGGTACTTCAGGATCAGCAGCACGCGGAACGTCAGATCGGCCTCCTTCCGCGCGGGGGAGCGCCAGTCCTTCTCGAGGCGGATCATCGCGGTCCACCGGCTCGACTCGTTGAGCAGCTTCGAGGCGATCGACCAGCGGCCCTCCTTCCCCTGCTGCGCGTGCCACCACTCGAGGTGCGCCATGAACTGCGGGTAGCGGTTCAAGAGGCCGAGGCGGGCGAAGATCTCCATGTTCACGAGCAGCTCGTCGAGCCCGCCGTGCTTCTGGTAATACTCGACGCCGCGGATCCGCAATCCCCCGCCCTTGACGAACGACCCCTTCGCGGTGCGCACGAGCCCGAGGTCCGGGGCGAGCCGCTGGTACGTCTCCGCGAGGACGTAGTCCGACATCTTCTTGAGGCGCATCTTCGCCAGCTCGCCGTCGAGCAGCCACGGCGAGAAGGCGAACACGCGGAAGATCGGGAGGTCCGGGACGAACAGGTAGTCGCGCCGGAAGCCCGCCGCGCGGATCAGCGGGTGGGACGCGCCGATCTCCTCCACCGGATTGCGGGAGACCGGATCGTCGACGAAGCCGGCGCACAGGTCGAGCAGCTCGAGGACCTGGAGGCGGCTCCGGTCGTCCGTGTACCCTCCCCGGACCAGCAGGCCCAGCGCGAGGATCCGGAGCGCCCAACGGTAATAGCGTTCCCGCTTCTCGTCGGCCTTCACGAACTTGGCGAACTCGAAGAATTTCACATCCTTCTTGGCGGACAGGAACGGGCGGAGCGTCGCCGCCGCGGTCTTGACCGGCTTCGCGTCGCGCCCCCATCCCATCTCGAACAGGAGCGACATCGCGTTCTCGAGAGACAGCTCGAGCCTCTTCGGATCCCCGGCGTGGATCTGCCCGCCCCAGGTCCCGTCCTTGCGCTGTTTGCGGGACAGCGCGAGCGCCGGGGGATACAGCAGCACCGCCTGGCGGGTCTTGACCACGTCGGGATCGTCTTTCGAGCGGTCGAGCAGCTCGGTCAGCACGCGGTACCGGATCGGCGGACCGGCATTCTCGAGGAGCCAGGGGATCGGGTCGGCGCGCAGGGCGGACTTCCAGTCGGTCATCGACCTCCTCTCGCCTCGGTCGATTCGGCGCGGACGCGCGCGGCCAGCGCGCGGAACTCCCCGAAGAGCGCAAGGGCGTCGTGAGGTCCGGGGGAGGCTTCCGGGTGGTACTGCACCGCGATGAGCGAGCGTCCCGGGTCGGCGAACCCCTCGCACGTTCCGTCGTTGAGGCTCACGTGCGTCACGCCGCACCCCGGCGGAAGCGTCGCCGTCTCGACCGCGTATCCGTGGTTCTGCGAGGTCACCGCCACGCGCCCGGTCGCCGTGTCCTGGACCGGATGGTTCGCGCCGCGGTGCCCGAACTTGAGCTTGAACGTCCGCGCGCCGAGCGCCATTGCCGCGATCTGGTGCCCCAGGCAGATGCCGAACATCGGGACCCGCCCGACGAGCCCCGCCACCGCCGCGACCGCGTACGTCGCCTCCGCCGGATCACCCGGTCCGTTCGACAGGAAGACCGCGTCCGGCCGGAGTGCCCGCGCGTCCGCCGCGGAGAAGGTCGCCGGGACGACCGTCACGTCGAAGCCGGCCTCGTAGAGGAGGCGGAAGATGTTCCGCTTGGCTCCGAAGTCGTACGCGACGCACCTCAGTCGCGACGTCTCCCCTGCGTCCCCGACCGGCGGCGCCCAGCGCACATCCCGCGGCGCGTCCCAGCGGTGCGCCTCGCGGCAGGTCACGGACCGGACCAGGTCGCGCGTCGCGAGATCCGCCGACGCGCGGGCGCGCGCGACGAGCCGGGCCCCGTCGCGGTCGACCGCGGAGATAATGCCCTTCCTCACGCCGCCGGAGCGCAGGTGCCGGGTGATCGCGCGCGTGTCGATCTCCGCGATCCCGGGGATTCCGTGCTCCTTGAGGTGCTCGTGAAGCGCCTGCGTCGACCGCCAGCTCGACGCGGTGCCCGACAGCTCCCGCACGGCAAACCCCTCGACCTGCGGAGCGCGCGATTCGAGGTCGAGCGCGTTCGTCCCGACGTTGCCGATCTCGGGGGCGGTCATCACGACGATCTGCCCGCCGTAGGACGGATCGGAGAGGATCTCCTGGTAACCGGTCATCGACGTGTTGAAGACGACCTCGCCCGACCGTTCCGCGACCGCTCCGAACGCCCGCCCCGGAAAGACGCGTCCGTCCTCGAGTGCCAGCAGCGCCTCCACCTCAGGCCTCCACCGCGACGGGAACCGCGCGGAGCCTGGCACCGTCCTCGTGGAGCACGCCGAGCGGCAGCTCCGCGTCGTGCTCGAAGACGCACCACCACCCGTCCCGGGCGGCCTCCGGCAGCAGCCGCTTCTTGGATTCGAGCGTGCGCAGCGGCTCCAGGTCGTACCCCATGATCCACGGGAACGGGACGTGCGTGGCGGTCGGGACGAGGTCGTTCAGGAACGCGACCACGTGCTCGCCCGTCCGCACCAGCGGCACGTGGAGGTAAGGCGTGTGGCCCGGCGCCAAGCGCACCTCGATGTGCCGGTCGATCCGCCGCTCCCCCTCGATCAGGTCGAACAGGCCCGCCTCGGCGATCGGCTCGACGTTGTCGCGCTCGTAGGACGCCCGGATCCGCTCGTTCCCGGAGCGGGACAGGTCGAGCTCCCCCTTCTGCACGACGTACCGCGCGTTCGGAAAGGCCGGGACCGCGCGGCCCGACGCATCGAGCGCGGTGTTCCCCCCGGCGTGATCGAAGTGGAGGTGGGAGTCGATGACGACGTCGACGTCCTCCGGGGCCAGTCCCGCCTCCGCCAGGATCTCCCGGGGGCCCCGGAGCTCGAATCCGTAGATCTCCCGGCGCTTCGCGTCCCACTTCGTGCCGGCGCCGTTGTCGATCAGCGTGACCGTGTCGCCGTCCTCCACGAGCAGGACGTTCATGCCCAGCCGGATCCGGTTCCGCTCGTCGGCGCTCCGGTACTTCGACCAGAGCGGCTTGGGCACCACGCCGAACATCGCGCCCCCGTCGAGCCTCAAGGCCCCGGCGGAGAGGATCGTCAATCTCAGGTCTCCGCTGACGAAGCGGATCACCGCAGCGCCTCCGTCCGGCGGCTCACGATCGGGGCGAGCTCGCGCAGCTGCGCGATCAGCTCCCGCGCCGCGCCCGGCAGCAGCGCCTGGCGCGCGTCCGAGAGGGCGCGCTCGGGGGCGGGGTGCACCTCGAAGAGGACCCCGTCGGCGCCGGCCGCGACGGCCGCGCGCGCCATCGGCGCCACGCGCTCCGAATGCCCGGTCGCGTGCGACGGGTCGACGAAGACCGGCAGGTGGGACAGCTCGCGCAGGGCCGGCACGATCGACAGATCGAGGGTGTACCGGCTGTGCTGGGAGAACGTGCGGATGCCCCGCTCGCACAGGATGACCTCGGGGTTGCCGGCGTCGAGGAGGTACTCCGCGGAAAGCAGCAGCTCCTCGGCGGTGGCCGAGAGGCCGCGCTTCAACAGCACAGGACGGCCGCACCGCCCGGCGCGCTTGAGCAGGGCGTAGTTCTGCATGTTCCGCGCGCCGATCTGCACGATGTCGGCGACCCGCAGGACCTGCTCGAGCGAGGCCTCGTCCACCGCCTCCGTCACGACCGGAAGACCGGTGGCCTCCTTCGCCTTCGCGAGCAGATGCACCCCGTCGCGGCCCAGCCCCTGGAAGCTGTACGGGCTCGAGCGCGGCTTGTACGCGCCCCCGCGCAGCGCGTCCGCCCCCGCGTCCTTGAGGATTCGCGCCACCGAGAGGATCTGCTCCTCGCTCTCGACCGCGCAGGGACCGGCGACGACGAACGGTCCGGATCCCGAGCCGATCCGGGCGTTCCCGATCCGGATCACGGTATCCTCGGGATGGGCGTCCCGTCCCGCGCGCGTCCAGGGCCGCGTCACCGCGATCGCCTCGGCGACCCCGGGGAGCGCCTCGAACAGAGTCGGATCGATCGGTCCCGGGTTGCCCGTGATCGCGACCGCGGTTCGCTGCGAGCCGGTCAGCACGTGCGCGTGGAACCCGAGATCCTCGACCGCCCGGCACACACGGGCAAGGTCGTCCCTCGTGCTCCCTTGCTTCATCGCGATGAGCATCGAGACGGGATCTCCCTGGCAGACTCCTGCGGGGCTGCCCGACGGGGTGGTCGCAGGCGCCGAAGGGTATCGAAACGACACGGAGAATTCAACAGAATCGCCGCATCTCGTTCGATTGACTTGCTTTGTGCCTGTGTTACCATCTCGCGGTCTGCCGGACCGAAATCATTCGGATGAGGTCTTTGGGCAGGGGTCCAGGCGCGTAGCTCAGGTGGGAGAGCGCTACCTTGACACGGTAGAGGTCCGCGGTTCGACCCCGCGCGCGCCTACCAGTTCTCGGCTCGAAGGATGGAGATGCCGGAGACCGTCGCCACCGTCCGCGTCACGCTTCCCGACGGCTCCGTCCGGGAGGTGGCCGCGGGAACCACGGCGGCCGGCGTCGCCGCCGCGATCGGTCCGCGCCTCGCGAAGGACGCGGTGGTCGCCAAGGTCGACGGCATCCTCGTCGACCTCGCGCGGCCGATCCGACAGGATGCCTCGATCGAGATCCTTACCCCGAAGAGCCCGGAGGCCTTGCACGTCCTCAGGCACTCGACCGCGCACGCGGTCGCGCAGGCGGTCCAGGAGCTCTACCCGGGGACCAAGATCGGCCAGGGGCCGGTCATCGAGAACGGCTTCTACTACGATTTCGACCGCGCGGAGCCGTTTTCCGAGGACGACCTCGCCACGATCGAGCGGCGCGTGCGCGAGATCGTCGCGCGCAACCTGCCGATCGAGCGTGTCGACCTCCCGAAGACCCAGGCGATCGCTTTCTTCGAGAAGGAGCGGGAGCCGTACAAGATCTACTTCGCGACGACGAAGGGAGACGACGTCGTCTCGATCTACCGGCAGGGAGACTGGACGGACTTCTGCCGCGGGCCGCACGTTCCGTCCACGGGGCGTCTCGGGGCATTCAAGCTCCTCTCGGTCGCCGGGGCCTACTGGCTCGGCAGCGAGAAGAACAAGATGCTCCAGCGGATCTACGGGACCGCCTTCTGGACGCAGGCGGATCTCGACGCCTACCTGGCGCTCCTCGAGGAGGCGCGCAAGCGCGACCACCGGAGGCTCGGCAAGGAGCTGGACCTCTTCCTGTTCCACCCGTACGCCCCGGGCGCGGCCTTCTGGACCGAGCGGGGCACGACCGTCTTCAACGTCCTGAACGCCACGATGCGCGAGATCCAGCTCGAGGATTACCGCGAGATCAAGACGCCGCTCCTCTACAACAAGCACCTGTGGGAGCTGTCGGGCCACTGGGGAAAGTACCGCGAGAACATGTTCCTCGTGCTCGACGCCGAGACGGGCGAGCACGATTTCTCGCTCAAGCCGATGAACTGCCCGTCGCACCACGTCTACTTCGCCTCGAAGACCCACTCGTACCGGGAGCTGCCGATCCGGTTCACGACCTACGACGTGCTCCACCGGAACGAGGTCTCCGGCGCCCTGTCGGGGATGACGCGCGTTCGCCAATTCCAGCAGGACGACTGCCACGTGTACCTGCGCGAGGACCAGATCGAATCCGAGGTCTTGCGCCTCACCGACTTCATCCTCGGCTACTACAAGACGTTCGGCCTGACCGCGAGCCTCAAGTTCGCCACCCGGCCGCCCGAGAGGATCGGGGACGACGCGATGTGGGACCGCGCAGAGTCCTCCCTGCGCGCCGCCCTGCAGGCGACCGGGCTCCCCTACGAGCTCAAGCCGGGCGACGGCGCTTTCTACGGGCCGAAGATCGATTTCGACGTCGCGGACTCGCTGGGCCGGAAGTGGCAGCTCGGAACGATCCAGCTCGACTACGCGGCGGCGGAGCGGTTCGGCCTCGAGTACGTCGGCGAGGACAACGCGCCCCACCGCCCCGTGGTGATCCACCGCGCCGTCATGGGCTCGTTCGAGCGGTTCACGGCGATCCTCATCGAGCACTACGCGGGCGCGTTCCCCCTCTGGCTCGCCCCGGAGCAGGTCCGGGTCCTCCCGATCACCGACCGCGTGAACGGCTACGCCGCGACCGTGCGGGAGCGCTGCGCGGCCGCGGGCCTGCGCGCGCGCCTCGACGACCGGAGCGAGAAGATCGGCGCGAAGATCCGCGACGCGCAGCTGATGAAGATCCCCTTCATGCTCGTCGTGGGAGACCGCGAGGCCGAATCGGGCGCGGTCGCCGTCCGCTCCCGGCGGGGCGGCGACGAGGGGGCGGTTCCGCTCGACGCGTTCTTGGCGCGGGCCGTCGGGCTGTCACGATCGAAGAGCAGCGAGTTCTAGACCGACACGAATCCCGAGGGGAGACACCATGCCGAAGCTCAAATCGCACCGGGGCGCCGCCAAGCGCTTCAAGAAGACGGCGACGGGCAAGATCAAGCGCTCGAAGGCGTTCAAGAGCCACATCCTGACCAAGAAGACGACCAAGCGGAAGCGCGGCCTCGACATGCCGGCCCTTGTCAGCAAGGCCGACCTCAAGAGCGTCTCCGCCATGCTTCCGTACGGCAGCAAGTAGACTCGGTTCGCATACCGTTCGCTCCCGCCGCACCGGCCTTCGCCGGGACGGCCTTTCGTCGGGTCGAAGACCCGTCAAGAGGAGATCGCCGATGCCTCGCGTCAAGAGAGGGAACAAGCGCCGTCTGAAGCGGAAGAAGATTCTCCGCAGGGCCAAGGGCTACTATCTCGCGAAATCGAAGCTCTACCGGATCGCCAAGCAGCAGGTCGAGCGCTCGCTCGCCTTCGCGACGCGCGACCGCCGGGCCAAGAAGGGAGACTTCCGCCGGCTCTGGATCGTCCGCATCAACGCGGCGGCGCGGCTTCACGACATGTCGTACTCGGCGCTGATCCACGGCCTGAAGGTGGCCGGCGTCTCCCTCGACCGGAAGGTTCTCGCGGAGCTCGCCGTGCACGATCCCGCGGGGTTCGGGCAGGTCGTCAAGGCGGCGCGGCAAGCAGCAGCCGCGGTCTAGGACCCGGCGCCCGACGATGAGGGACCGGCTCGCCGCTCTCGAGGAGGGCGCCGCGAAGGCGCTGGCGGCCGCGCGGTCGGATCCCGCGGCGCTCGAATCCCTGCGCGTGCGCCTGCTCGGCCGGAAGGGCGAGCTGACCGCGCTCCTCAAGGGGCTCGGGGAGCTATCCGCGTCCGAGCGCCCCGCGGCGGGGGCCGCGATCAACGCCGCGAAGGAGCGGATCGAGGCGGCCCTGTCCGCCGCGATCGCGGAGGCGTCGGCGGCCAAGCGCGAGGCGGCCCTCGCCGGAGCGCGCGTCGACGTCACGCTTCCGGGCCGCGCGCCGTGGCGCGGCGCCTTGCATCCGGTGACGCGCACGCGCCGCGACCTCGAGGCGATCTTCCGCTCGATGGGGTACACGATCGAGACCGGACCCGAGGTCGAGGACGACTTCCACAACTTCGAGGCGCTGAACCTACCGCCGGGGCATCCCGCGCGGGACGCGACCGACACCTTCTATCTCACCTCCGGCCTCCTCCTGCGGACCCACACCTCCCCCGTCCAGATCCGGACGATGGAGGCGGTGGCGCCGCCCATCCGGATGGTCTGCCCGGGCCGCGTCTACCGGAAGGACCTCGACGCGACCCACCTGCCGATGTTCCACCAGCTCGAAGCGCTCGTCGTCGACGAGGGAATCTCGCTCGCCGATCTGAAGGGGACCTGCGCCGAGGTCTGGAGCCGCTTCTTCGGCGCGCACGTGGAGATCCGGCTGCGCCCGGGGTATTTCCCGTTCGTGGAGCCCGGGTGCGAGTTCGACGTCTCCTGCCGGATGTGCGACGGCCGCGGGTGCCGCACGTGCAAGGGCACGGGGTGGCTGGAGCTCGGCGGCGCGGGGATGGTGCATCCGGCGGTGTTCGAGGCGGTGGGCATCGACCCCGAGCGCTACACCGGGTTCGCCTTCGGGCTCGGGATCGACCGGATCGCGATGATGCGTTACGGCATCGACGACCTGCGGCTGCTCGTCGAGAACGACGTTCGCTTCCTCGGTCAGTTCCCGGCGTGAGCGGCGCATGCTGATCTCGCTCGCATGGCTCAAGGAGATCGTGGCGGTCGATCGCGGGGCCGCCGACATCGCGCGCGCGCTGACCGCGCGCGGGTTGACCGTCGACGCGGTGACCCGATCCGGCGACGACACCGTCTTCGACATCGACGTCCCGGCCAACCGCCCCGACGCGCTCGGGCACCGCGGGGTCGCCCGCGAGATCGCGGCGGCGTTTTCGCTGACGCTCGCCCCGGTGGCGGGGGTCCCGCCGGTCCGGGGCACCCTCGATCCGAAGCGCCTCCGGGTCGCGATCGAGGACCCTGATCTGTGCGGCCGCTACACGGCGGGCCTCGTCGCCGGTGTCGCGGTCGGCCCCTCTCCCGATCCCGTCGTCCGCCGCCTGGAGGCGTGCGGCTTGCGCTCGATCAACAACGTCGTGGACATCTCGAACCTCGTGCTGCTCGAGCTCGGTCAGCCGGTCCATTTCTTCGACCTGGACACCCTCGAGGGTCCGGCGATCGTCGTGCGCCGGGCCCGCGCGGGAGAGACGATCACGACGCTCGACGGCGTGGCCCGCGCGCTCGGCCCGGATTATCTGGTCATCGCCGACGCCCGGAGGCCGGTGGCCCTGGCCGGCGTGATGGGAGGCGCCGACACCGAGATCCGGGACCGGACGCGCCGCGTGCTGATCGAGGCCGCCTGGTTCTCGCCGGCGGCCGTCCGTCGCACCTCGCGCGACCTGGGGCTCGTCACCGACGCGAGCCAGCGGTTTTCACGTGGGTGCGATCCCGAAGCGCCCTGGACGGCGCAGGCGCTCTCCGCCCACCTGCTCGCCCGCCTCGCCTCCGGCACCCCGGAGTCTCCCGTGGCCGATCTCTACCCGGGCGCTCCGGCACCGGCACGGCTGACCGTCAGCCTCCGTCGCGCCGAGACGCTCCTGGGGTTCAGACCCTCGCAGGAGGAGGCGGTGGCCGCGCTGGCGGCGGTCGGTCTCGCTCCCGAGCCGCGTGACGGGACGATCGCGGTGACGGTTCCCTCCTGGCGCGTCGACCTCACGCGCGAGGCGGATCTCGTCGAGGAGATCGGCCGGCACCTCGGGTACGACCGCGTCCCCGCGCGCCGCCCGCCGACCGCGTCGTTCGAGGCGGTGTCTCCCGCGCTTCCCATCGAGGAGCGATCGCGCGACCGCCTCGCGGCGCTCGGGTTCCACGAGGCGGTCAGCTACGCGATGATCGCCCCGGGCGAGGACGCGCCGTTCGTTCCCGGCGGCACACTGGCACCGCTCGCGCTCGCCAACCCGATCTCGGAGGCGATGTCGGTGCTGCGGCGCTCGCTCGCCCCCGCGCTCGCGCGGGCGGCGGCGTCAAACCTCCGGTACGGGACGGCGGACGTACGCCTGTTCGAGGTGGGGCGCGTCTTCCGGCCCCGAGGTATTGGCGGCGCGCCCGAGGAGCGCTTGATGGCGGGGTTCGCGTGGGCCGGGTCGGCGCAACCGCCCCACTGGAGCGCCCCCGCGCGTGCCGTGGACGCGTACGACGCCGCCGGGCTCGTTTGCGACCTGCTCGGTCCCGGCCCCGTGCTCCCCGACCCCGAGCGGTGCGCGCTTCCCGCGCTCGCCCCGGGGCGCGGCTTCGAATGGCGCCTTTCGGACGGAACGACGGTCGCGTGGTGCGGCCCTCTCCACCCGGAGGCCGCCGAGCGTCTGGACGCGCCCGCGGAGATCCTCCTCGGCGAGATCGACCTCGACGCGATCGCGAAGCACCCCCTGCCGGCGAAGCGGTACGCCGCGATCGCACGCCTTCCCGCGGTCACGCGGGATCTGTCGATCGTGCTGACCGGCGAGGCGGCCGCGGGCGAGGTCGTCCGCCGTCTCGCGGCGCTCGAAGCGCCCGCTCCCGCGTGCTTCAGCTGGATCGATCGATTCTCCGGAGCCCCGCTTCGTCCGGGCGAGATTGCGATGACCCTGCGTGTTATCCTCCAGCCTCGCGAGCGGACGCTCACGGACGACGAAGCGGAGCGGTACCGGGAGCGCCTGATCGCCGCGCTCGAGCAGACCGGAGGCGCCCGGCTTCGCCGGATTGACAGATGAGCGAATCGCCCACTAAGCTTCTCGAGGGTCGCATCGCGACGGTGGTCGAGCGCGTTCGGATGCTCGCCGCCGAGCGGGACGCGCTCCTCCGGGAGATCGACACGCTCCGATCCCGCTTGGGCGAGATCGAGCAGGCCGCATCGAGCGCCCGGAGTTCCGAGAACGAGCGGCTGGAGCGGGAGAACGGCCGGTTGCGCGAAGCCCTCGAGCTCGCGGTCCGGCAGCTGCGCGAGGAGTCGGGCCCGTGAGCGACGCTCCCACACCCGTCACGATCTTCGGCCGGACCTACCACCTCCGGGGGGACGGCGATCCGGCATACCTCAATGAGCTCGCCCAAGAGGTCGACCGGCGGATGCGCGAAGTGGCCGAGGCCACGGGAACCGCGGACACGATGAAGGTGGCGATCCTTGCCGCCTTGAATCTCACCGACGAATGCTTGCAGGCCCAGAGCGGCGCCCTGTCGAAGGACATGGCGTCGAAGATGGGCCAATGGGTCGCCCGGATCGACGACGTGCTCGAAGATCCGGGCTGCCGCCCGAACCGTGCCGGTCACGAGCGGGCGGACGGAAACGCGTGATCGCATCCATGGAGTCCGGAAGCGCCGACAGAATCGTCCCCTGCCCCTGCGGAGCGCGTGATGGGTCGCATCGGCCGAGCCAACGTCGTTCATCAGGGAGCCTCGCGTCAGGGATGCCGTGTGCACGCCCCGCTCGCCGGGGAAGCCTGAGGGTCCCGCAGGGCTCCCACCTGGTTGACCTGGTTCAACCGGCCCGGTCCACACGGCTCCCGCGGGGGATCTGAAGCTGCTGTCCGGCGCTGCGCGCCCGTCCCCCTGATTCCGCCGGCACCCGTGCTCCGGCCGCTGCGCCTCCTGGCGTCCGGCCGGTCGTAGGGGGTGCGCACCGTGTCCGACAGCACCATCGCGCTGATCGCCGGCCTCGTGATAGCCGGCGTCGTGATCGCCGCCGCAGCGCTTTATGCCCGCGCCGTCCGGGCGCGGGCCGGCTCCCAGGGGACCGCACTCCTCGAGCAGGCCCGGACGGAGGCGGAGGGACGCGCTCACGAGATCGTAGCCGCCGCCCAGGAGAAGGCCCTCGCGGTCGAGGAGGACGCCGACAGCCGCGAGCACGAGCTCGACGCGCGCGAGGCGCAGATCGAGGCGCGGGCCCGCCAGGTGGAGAGCGATCTCGCCGCCGTCGACCGGCAGCGGAAGGAGCTCGACAAGCGCCAATCCGCGCTCGCCCGCAGCGAGGACAACGCGCGCCGCGAGGAGTCGGCGGCGGTGGCCGCGCACGCGGAGGCGCGCCGCACGCTCGAGCGTGTCGCCGCGCTGACCGCCGCGGAGGCCCGGGCGGAGCTGTTCGCCTCGATCGAGGACGAGGCCCGTCGCGAGGCGGCGAAGCTCGCCCGGCGGATCGAAGAGGAGGCCCGCGAGTCCGCCGAGCGCGAGGCGCAGCGCCTGATCGTGGAGGCGAGCCAGCGGGTCAGCCTGAGGGACGCCGTGGAGAGCACCGTGTCCTTCGTCGCGCTCCCGTCGGACGAGATGAAGGGCCGGATCATCGGGCGCGAGGGTCGCAACATCCGGGCTCTCGAGATGGCCACCGGCATCGACGTCATCATCGACGACACGCCGGGAGCCATCCTGCTCTCTTCCTTCGACCCGACGCGCCGCGAGATCGCGAAGATCTCGATTGCGCGCCTGATCGAGGACGGGCGGATCCACCCCGCCCGGATCGAGGAGGTCGTCGCGAAGGTGACCGAGGAGTTCGAGACCCTGGTCGAGGAGAGCGGGGCACAGTCGGCGTACGCGCTCGGCGTCGTCGACCTCCACCCCCGGCTCGCGCGGCTCGTGGGGCGCCTCAAGTTCCGGCACCACCACGGCCACAATCTGCTCCAGCACTGCACCGAGGTGGTCTGGCTCGGGACCCACCTCTGCTCGGAAACGGGCGCGCGCGCCGAGGTCGTCCGCCGCGCGGCGCTCCTCCACGAGATCGGCCGCGTCGAGGACGGGGCGTCGGGGCACCCGATCCTCGTCGCCGCGGAGCTCGCGGGGAAGTTCGGGGAGAAGGAGCCGGTGGTCTCGGCGATCTCCGCCCTGCACCCCGACGCCGACCCGAAGACCGTCGAGGCGCTGCTGCTGCGCCTGGCCAACCGGCTTTCCGACAACCGCCCCGGCGCGCGCAAGGACAACCTCGATGTGTTCGTCGAGCGCCTGAAGCGCCTCGAGGGGATCGCGCGGGGGTTCCCCGGCGTGACCCAGGCCTTCGCGCTGAAGGCGGGAAAGGAGCTCCGCGTGCTCGTGGACACGAACCGGGTCACCGACGACCAGGCCTTCGTCCTGTCGAAGGACATCGCCCGCGCCGTCGAGCGCGACCTCGACTACCCGGGGCCGATCCGCGTCAGCGTGGTCCGCGAGACCCGCGCGGTCCAGTACGCCGTCTAGCCCGATGCTCCCGGCGGCGGCCCTGACGGAGCGGAAGGCGCGCGTGGAGGAGGCGCTCGCCCGGATCCTTCCCCTCCCGGGAGGGCGGCAGCGGCGCCTCGCCGAAGCGATGCGGTACGCGGTATTCGGCGGCGGCAAGCGCCTGCGGCCCCTGCTCGCGATCGCGGCGTTCGACGCCCTCGAGGGGTCGGGCCGCGCGATCGACGAGCCGGCCGCGGCGCTCGAGCTGATCCACACGTACTCGCTCGTCCACGACGACCTCCCCGCGATGGACGACGACGCGCTGCGGCGCGGGCGCCCGACGACCCACCGCGCGTACGGCGAGGCCACGGCGATCCTTGCCGGCGACGCGCTGCTCACGCTCGCCTTCGAGGTGCTCTCGACTTTCCCGAACGGCGACGCCGCGGCCTCACGCCGCGCCGGCGCCGTCGCGGTCGTGGCCCGCGGCGCGGGGGCGGCGGGCATGGTCGGCGGGCAGATGGCCGATCTCGAAGGGGAGCAGTCGCCGCCCGAGCGGGAGGCCCTGACGTGGATCCACGCGCACAAGACCGGGGCGCTGCTCGCCGCGAGCGCCGAGCTCGGCGCGCTCCATGCCGGTGCCGACGCCGCGGCCTGCGCCGCGATGGCCCGCTACGGCGCCTCGTTGGGCCTCGCGTTCCAGATCATCGACGACGTCCTCGACCGGACCGAGAGCGCCGCCTCCCTCGGGAAGACGCCGGGCAAGGACGAGGCCGCGGGGAAGGTGACCTTCCCCGCGCTGATCGGGATCGACGCGTCGCGGCGCGAGGCGGAGCGCCTCGTCGAGGAGGCGCGCGCCGCGATCCCGGCCACGGTTCGCGACCGGACGCTGCTCGACGATCTCGCCCGCTACTCGGTGGAACGCTCGCGTTGACGGGAGAGCGGTCCCCCGGAAGGCAGCGGATCGACGCTCTGATCGTCTCGCGCGGCTTGGCACCCTCGCGGGCGAAGGCCGCAGCCCTCGTCCTCGCGGGGCGGGTCCGCGCCGACGGGCGCCGGGTGGACAAGCCGGGGAACGCGGTCGCCGGCGAGGCTTCGATCGAGATCGACCCTGGGCGGGCGTGGGTCGGGCGCGGCGGCGAGAAGCTCTCGGGAGTCCTCGAGACGCTCGGCGTCGACCCCGCGGGGCGCGACGCCGTCGACGTCGGGGCCTCGACGGGAGGATTCACGCAGGTCCTGCTGGCGGCGGGAGCCGCCCGCGTGGCCGCGGTCGACGTCGGGCGCGGACAGCTCGACTGGTCGCTCCGCAACGATCCGCGCGTGATCGTGCGCGAGGGGATCAACGCTCGGTACCTGCGGCCCGATCACCTCCCGTTCCGCCCGTCCCTCGCGGTGATCGATGTATCCTTCATCTCCCTGACGCGGATCCTCGACCCCGTGAGCCGGTGTCTTTCGGCGGAGGCGGACATCGTGGCGCTCGTGAAGCCGCAGTTCGAGGTCGGACGCGGGGGCGTCGGCAAGGGAGGGATCGTGCGCGATCCGGAGGCGTGGGACGCCGTCCTCGTCCGCATCGTCGATCACGCTCGCGAGCGCGGGCTCGCCCCCCGCGCGATCGCCCGGAGCCCGATCGCGGGGGCGGAAGGGAACGTCGAGTTCTTCCTCCACATGACTCCGGGGCGGCCCGGTGCCCCCGCTGAAGTCCTCGACGCGCTCCGCGCGGAAGCCGTGCATGGCCCGGCGCGTCCGAGCCGCTAGACCCCACGCCCCCCCCGCCATCCGGCGCGTCGCGATCCTCGCGAAGCCCGGATCGCGCGAGGGCGTGCGGATCGCGCGCGAGCTTGCGGACTGGCTGCACGCCCGCGGGATCGCCGTCCGGCTGGATCGGGCGACCGCCTCCGCGATGCGCCGTCCCGATGGGATCCCGACCGGCACGCTCCCCCCGCGCACCGATCTGGTCGTGGTCGCCGGCGGCGACGGCTCGCTGCTCGCCGCGGCGCGGGCCGCGATCCCGCGGGGCGTTCCGATCCTGGGGGTCAACTTCGGCGGCCTCGGGTTCCTGACCGAGCTGCAGCCGGAGGAGCTGTTCGGCGGGCTCGAGAAGGTGTTGCGCGGCGAGGCCGCCATCGAGGAGCGCGAGGCGCTGCGCGTGCGCTTGCGCCGCGGGGGGCGCGTCGTCGCCGACCACGTGCTGCTCAACGACGCGGTCGTCGCGAAGACCGCGCTGGCACGCATGCTCGACATCGAGGTCTCCATCGACGGCGAGCACGTCGCGACCTACACCAGCGACGGCCTGATCGTCGCGACGCCGACCGGCTCGACCGCCTACAACCTCTCCGCCGGAGGGCCGATCCTGGACCCCCGGATGAGCGCGTTCGTGATCGCCCCGATCTGCCCGCACACGATGAGCTACCGGCCGCTCGTCGTCCCGGGCGGCGTCGTGATCCGCGTCGTCCTGCGCAGCGACACCGAGGAGGCGTATCTGACCCTCGACGGGCAGGTCGGCGCCCCGATGCGCCCGATGGACGAGATCGTCGTCGACCGCCACCCCTCGCCGGTCCGGCTCGTGCGGGTCGCGCGGCGGGGATTCTTCGAGATCCTCCAGCGCAAGCTCCGCTGGGGCGGTCGGTAGCCCCGGGCGTGCGCGAGGGCATCAAGTCCCCCTGGGTGGCGCTCGGCCTGCTCACGACCCTGAACATCCTCAATTACGTCGACCGCTCGGTCCTGTTCGCGGTGCAGCCGCTCATCCAGCAGGAGTTCGGGCTCTCCAACGCGCGGGTCGGCTTCCTGACGAGCAGCTTCCTGATCGTCTACATGATCGCCGCGCCGGTCACGGCACCACTCGCCGATCGCGCCTCCCGGAAGCGGATCATCGCCTACGGCGGGCTGTTCTGGAGCGCCCTCACGCTGTTGACCGCGGTCACGCATTCCTACTGGAGCCTCCTCGTCCGGCATGCGCTCGTGGGCGTGGGCGAGGCGACCTTCGTCACCGTCGCGCCGACGTTCGCCGCCGACCTCGTCCCCCGCGGGTGGCGCGGTCGTGTGCTGGGGGTGTTCTACCTCGCGATTCCGGTAGGAACGGCGGCGGGGTACCTCCTGGGCGGCCATCTCGGACCGACGCATGGCTGGCGCATGCCGTTCTACGTGGCCGCGGCGCCCGGATTCCTGATCTCTCTGCTCGTCCTTTTCCTCAAGGAGCCCGAGCGCGGCCGGTACGACACCTTCCGGCTGACCGCGGAGAAGATGTCGCTTCGCGGGCTGACGCAAAACCCCGCGTTCTGGAGCGCGACGCTCGGCATGGCGGCGATGACCTTCGCGCTGGGCGGCGTGCAGGTCTGGATGCCGACGTATCTGTCCCGCGCCCGCGGGTTCTCGCTCGAGGCCGCCAACCGGTTCTTCGGGACGATCATCGTCGTCGACGGGGCGCTCGCGTCGCTGTTCGGCGGGTGGCTCGGCGACCGGCTGCTTCCCCGCGTGCGCGGGTCGTACTACTTCGTGTCGGCCGTGAGCATGGCCCTCGGCGTGCCGGTCATGGCGCTGGCGCTCTACGGCGGCGATCGCTTCCTGATCCCCGGGATGTGGGTCGGCTCGTTCCTGCTCCTGGTCAACACCGCGCCGCTCAACGCGGCGCTCGTCAACTCGGTGGGAGCCTCCATCCGCGTGACCGCGATCGCCTTCAACATGTTCCTGATCCACCTGCTCGGCGACGTCCCCTCCCCCTGGCTGATGGGCTTGGTCGCCGACTGGAGATCGCTCTCCTTGGCCTTCGTATTCCCGGTCATCGCGATGAGCGTCAGCTCCGCGATCCTGTTCCGCGGAATGCGCTATGCGCCGCCGGTCCGGGAGGGAGACGCCGGCTGACCGGACGCCTCGCGGAAGCGCGCTGCGCACGCCGACGGGCCGAGGGCCGCGATGAAGAAGCCGGCGCGGGGCCCCCGCGGCTTTCCGAGGAGGGCGATGTAGATCGCCTGGAACAGCTCCGCGGGCTTCGCGTGGGGGAACGCTTGCGCGAGGTCGTACACGAGGAGGTGGACCTCCTCGCCTGTCATGGCGTCCGTGAGGCGGGAGGCGAGGCGCGCGAGGAAGTCCCGCTGGTCGGGAGTCAGGGCGCCCGCCGCCGCCGGGAGCGTCTCGCTCACCTCGAACCGAATGTCCTCCGGCGCGTGCCGGGACAGCCAGCGCTGCGCGTAGCCGAGGCGCTCGGCGATCGCGTCCCGCCTCAAGCCCGTGTAGCCGGTCCGCGCGAGCACGGCAAGCGTCCGGTCGACGTCGAAGCGCGTCACCTGGGCCACGACGACGAGGTGCTTGAACGGGACCCCCGCCGGAAGGAAGCCGCCGGCCCGCGACAGCTCGAGAGCGCGGGAGTCCGCCCCGGCCGCCGTGCGGTCGTCGACCTCGTCGACGAGCTGGAGGAGCGGCACCCCCGGATCGAAGGTGATCGTGCGCTGCGGGCGCTCGCGCATCACGAGGTAGCGCAGCACCTCCGGGGGCACCACCTCGAGCACGTCCGCGATCGACAGGACGTTCCCCTTGCTCGAGGACATGTCGCCCTTTCCCTTGAGGCTGATCCACTCGTAGGGGATCGGGAGGGGCGGCTCGTACCCGAAGACCTCCCGGGAGATGCGGACTCCGGTGTCGTAGGAGCCCCCGCGGGTCGCGTGGTCCTTCCCGAACGGCTCCACGGTCACGCCGAGGACGCTCCACCGCGCCGGCCAGTCCACCCGCCACGTCAGCTTCCCCCCGCCGGCCATGGGGACCTCCCCGGCGGCGGCGCACGTGCAGGCGAACGAGACGGTCTGACGCTCGGCCGACCACCCGGTCACCCGCGCATCGGTGATGCGGCCGCACTGCGGGCAGAGCGGGTTGTACGGGGACCAGTCCGGGTCCATCTGCTTGCCGGTCAGCTCCTGCAGGATCACCGCGATCCGGTCGCGACCCTCGAGCGCCTGCGCCACGACGCCGTTCATCCTCCCGGACTTGTACAGGAGGTCGGCGCGCTCGACCTCGACCTCGACCCTGAGCCTGCGGAGCGACTCGAGGAACGGCGCCAAGAAATGATCGGCGTACGATTCGTGCCGCCCGCACGGGCACGGGATCTCGGAGAGCGGCTTTCCGATCAGCGGCGCGTAGACGGAAGCGTCGAGGAACGGGTAGACCCGCCGCAAGGGGTCGAAGTTGTCCGCCACGTAGTTGAACCGCGCGGGCACGCCCCGCTCGCGCAGCGCGCGGAAGACGGCATCCGCGGTGAGCACCTCGCGCATGTTTCCGATGTGGATCTCGCCGGAGGGCGAGATGCCGCTCGAGACGACGACGCTCCGCCCGGTGGCGATCGCGGCGTCGGCGGCGTCATCCGCCCAATGGCGCGGCTGGCTCCCGTCACCTGTCATGGGCCCGCAAGGTACATGCGCGAGCGGCCTCGGTTCAACCGATACATCTTGAGGGAGACGACACCGGTGTGATAGAAACGCGGCGGGAGGGGCGCATGGACCGTCTGACCCTGCGTCGAGCTGCAGATACGACCTCGCGGTCGGTGACGACGCTGCGCCGCTACATCCGGAGCGGCCGCCTGTCCGCGGAGAAGCTGCCGGGGCGCTTCGGCCCGGAGTACTTCGTGACGATGGACTCCCTGACCGCGGCGGGGCTCACGATCGCCCTTGAAAAGCCCGCGCCGGAGGCGCGGCGCGAGACGGCGCTGGCCCCCGTGCGGGCGTCCGCGCAGGCCCTGGCGGCACCCCCGCCGCGGCCCTTCGCCGAGGCGGTCCCGCTCGGCCTCTACCAGGAGCTGCAGATGAAGCACGAGCAGCTCCTCGTCCAGTACGGAATGGTGCGGGCCGGGGGCTTGCGGCTGCTCGAGCTCCAGGCGGAGATCGAGGCGCGGCGGCGTCAGCTCGAGGAGGCCCAGGCCGAGACCGCGCGCGTCAAGGAGCGGTTGGCCCGCGAGGCCGGGGAGCTTCGCAAGCGCCTGCGCGAGGCCGAGCTCGAGGCGGAGGGGCGCCGGGTCGAAACGGCCGCGCTGCGGGAGAAGGTCCGCGGCCTCGAGATGCTCACGAGGAACTCGGTCACGACGGAGACGATCGACCGGCAGTTCGACGAGGTGATGGCCCAGATGCGCCGGGTCGAGCGGCTCACCGTCGAGCGGCAGGCCGGCGAGCCCCAGCCCGTGGCGTGGACGGAGCGCGCGCCGCAACCCGACCCCGAGCACTGACCGCCTGCGGCCGTCAGTCCCGTGTGAACTCCAGCAGCGTCCAGAGGCCGAGCAGGTTGACGTGTGACCGGTCGACGAGCCTCAATCCGGGAGTCTCGACGACGCGCCGCACCGGAAGGTCCATCCTGAAGCCGATCCAGCTCGACAGCGGCGTGAGGGCCCGCTCCGCCCAGGCCAGTGGCCGCCAGGCGCTCTGGAACTTGTTGACGACGACGATGCGCCCCCCGGGCCGGCACACGCGCGCGATCTCGAGCATGACCGGGACGGGATCGGGCACGACGGAGATCACGTACGGAGCGAGCACCCGATCGAAGTGGCCGTCCGGGTAGCCGAGCGCGCGGGCGTCCATCCGCTCGACGCGGATGCCGTCCCTGCCGAGGGAGGCCACACGGCGGCGGGCGCGGTCGAGCATCGGGATGCTGATGTCAACCCCGACGACCTCGCATCCTTGCGGATAGAGCGGCAGCGACAGCCCGGTCCCGACGCCGACTTCGAGGACCCGGTCGCCCGGCCGGGCGTCGAGGCGCGAGACCGCGTACCGGCGGCCGGGACCCAGCGCCCAATCGAAGAAATCGTCGTAGACCCGCGCCAGGACCCCGTACACGCGCTCGACGCGCCGCGAGGCCAGCCTCACCTGCTCCGCGCTTCCCATTTGCGACATCGGGCCTCCCCGGACGGCCGGAGGCGGCGAGTCTAGCAGGTCGCGGGAGTCTTCTCGTGAACCGCCTGCTGAGGATTCGCCGCTCGGACAGCCGCCACCGGCCGCAGTCGGCTTGACTCCGCCGGGAAGGTTCGGTACGTTGCGGCCTCGTTTTTCGCGAATCGGAGGGGGATTCCCCAAATGCGTGAATCACGCTTACTCGCGGCGGCCCTCGTCGTCGGGGCGTTGCTCGGCAGCGCCTCGTGCCATTCGAGCCAGCCGACACAGAACACGACGCAAGCCATCAAGCTGTCGTTCGGGGCCCGGTCCCTGAACGGCATCTGGGACTGCTGGGACAAGGATCCGGGGGCGACGCTCTACTGCGAGCAACGGTTCCAAGCGCCGAACGTCCCGGTGCTGGCGGACCGCGTCACTCCGTGGCAGTACTCGATTGAGATCTCGATTCTCCCGGCCGGAACCGTGACCGAGACGGTAGTTGCGAGCTCGGCCACGTCCCCGCCGATCGGCGCCCCGAGCGGCTTTCCGGTCTTTGGAAGCCAGACCAACTTCGACACCCTCACCGACGCCGGCCGGGTGTGCCCCAGCAACGGCACGCCCCCGCCCGACTGCAGCCAGTACCACAATCCCCGTTCGGTCGGCCAGGGAAGCCGAGACGTTACGACGTTCAACAACGCCAGCCTGACCGAACCGAACATCCTGGGAGCTCCCGACGGGTGCGAGTCGCAGGGCGATCCCGCGTGCGGGTACCAGGTCACCGCGAACAAGGGAGACACGATCATCGTGCGCGCGCGGAAGACGCTCCGGGCCAACCTCGTCGGCGTGGTCCAGGCGTACCAAGATCCGGAGCTGACACTGTCGGGCGTGATGACCGTGAACGGCGTCGTCGCGAACTCGCTGGGGACCACGAGCTCCGACATTTCCGACGGCTCGGGGATGGTCTTCTCATACACGGTCCGCTAGAGCGCAAGGGGCGGGGCGAACGGTTCACGGCGGATCTCGCGGAACATCCAGGAAGGTGAGCATGAACGTCATCAGGTGGCCGGCAGCGATCTTGTGCGGAATGGCACTTGCACTCCCGCTGTCCGCGCAGGACACGCCCACGACACCGGCTCCGACCGAGCCCGAGACGGTGACGACCAAGCCCGCCGCGGAGAAGCCCAAGCAGAAATCGGCCCTCGAGGAGCCCCCGCTCCACCGCTGGGGTGCCATGGACTGGACGCTCGGCGCCTGGAAGGCGGACCTGCGCGGCTCCACCTACGCCGTCGGGACCGTGTTCCAGGGGACGGCGTTCAGCAACAACGCCGTGATCAACGCGCCGGCCGATCCCGTGCTCCGCGGCATGGTGAAGGTCGTGTGGTACCTCCCGAAGTCGATGGGCCAGCTCCAGTTCCACTACGACGCGTTCCGGAACACGACCCGCTACTCGGTCCTCGATCCCGGGAACTTCATCTACGGCGAGACGCAGGTCCTTCCCGAGTTCGCGGGCGTCGCGAACGACGGCCGCGCGGACGGCCTTGCCGCCGACGCGCTGACCAAGACGCGCCGGTTCCGTGTGGAGTACGGCCATACCGCGTTCGAGACGCCGCGCTCGCGAGGCACGTGGCACGCGGGGCTCCGCTACATCGATCACTCGGAGTCGCTCGACAACTTCTACTACGCGCTCGTCTCCGGCATTCCGCCGCTGCTGCCGCCGTTGCCGTCGCTCACCGGGATCGAGCCAAACCCCGATTACGCCCACGTGGGCGCCGACTACTCCGGGACCGGCGTCGGCGCGGGTCTCGACGTCGAGTTCGCGGTCCACCCCCGCATCAAGATCGTGGGCGGCCTCTCGCTCGGCGTTTCCGGCGGGAAGAGCAAATCGCAGTACCAGTCGATCAGCTATTTCTACTGGAGCACCGGCGGGCCGCTCGGCGAGAAGATTCTCACGTACGACGAGCTGCTCTACGCGCTCAACGTCAACAACCCCGACACCGCGAAGTTCGTCGTCCAGTCCACCGCCACCGCGACGGTCGTCGACACCGGATCGTTCCAGGTCGTCCCGGACATCGACGCCTACCTCAGCGTCGAGGGGAGGGTCTGGAGCTCGCTGCGCGTCTGGGCTGGCATCCGGGCCATGGCCTACCCGGGCGCCGGGATCCGGATCCGCCCGACCTCCTACCAGCTCCTCGAGACGGTCGTGGGCGGTCCGATCCAGACCGCCGTCAACACCGTCGAGCACACGACCTACTCGGTCGGGTACACTGGATTCATGCTCGGGCTGGCGTACAGGTTCTGATCGCGGCCGGATGGCACCGATCACCCGCGACGACGTCCTCAAAGCGCTCTCGGGCGTCCGTTACCCGGGTTTCACGCGCGACATCGTCGCCTTCGGCGTCGTCTCCGATGCGAGGATCGACGGAACCACCGTGACGGTCCGGATCGATCTCGGCGCCGGCAATCCCGCCGTCGCCGGAACGATCGAGCGGGAGGCCCGCGCCGCCCTCGAGGCGCTGCCCGGGGTCACGAGCGTCTCGCTCAAGGTGGGAGGCCCCGCCCGTCCGGCGCCTCCGCCCGCGAGCGGAGGCGGAGCGGCCGTCTCGGAATCGCTGGCTCTTCCGGGAGTCCGGCACGTCGTCGCGGTCGCCTCCGGCAAGGGCGGGGTCGGGAAGTCCACGGTCGCGGTTAATCTGGCGGTCGCGCTCGCCGGCTCGGGCCTGTCCGTGGGGCTGCTCGACGCCGACATCTACGGTCCGTCGATCCCCCTGATGATGGGTGTCGACGAGCGGCCGGCGATCGACCCCGAGGGGCGCGGGATCCTGCCGTTCACCCGATTCGGCGTCCGGTTCATGTCCTTGGGCTTCCTGGTCGACAAGGACGCCGCCGTGATCTGGCGCGGTCCGATGGTCATGAAGGCGATCGAGCAGCTCCTGCGCGACGTGCTCTGGGGATCGCTCGACGTGCTGGTCGTGGACCTCCCTCCGGGCACCGGCGACGCTCAGCTCACCATCTCGCAGCGGGTGCGCCTGTCCGGCGCCGTGATCGTCACGACCCCGCAGGACGTCGCTCTCGCCGACGCGGTGAAAGGGATCGCGATGTTCCGCAAGGTGGGGGTGAGCGTTCTCGGCGTCGTCGAGAACATGAGCTACTTCCTGTGTCCGCACTGCGGGAGCCGGACGGACGTCTTCGCCCATGGCGGCGGACGTCGCGAGGCGGAGCGCCTGGGCGCCCCGTTCCTCGGCGAGATCCCCCTCGACGCCGCGATCCGCGCGGGCGGAGACCGGGGCGAGCCGATCGTCTCCGCGGATCCGTCCGGCACCGTCGCGTCCGCGTTCCGCGGCGTCGCCGAGCGCGTCGCCGGGGCGATCGGTGGCGAGGGCCCCGACGCGGACGGGCTGTCCGCGTGGCTCGGTCGCGGCTAGCGGCGCGCACGTTCCGGTCCCGCGTGGCCGGGCCCGTTTCCCGACGGTATACTCGATCGAAGCGCCGGCACGTCACGGCGTTTCGAGGTGTGCGCGTGTTGATCCGAAGGGCCGTCGCAATCGTGCTCGTGGCGTCGTGGCTTGCCGCGCCCGCCCTGGCGGCGCCATCGGGCGCGGCCACGGCCGGAAGCGCCGAGCACGACCGCGCCGAAAAGGCGGTGCTCGAAGCTCTCAAGAGCAGCCTCGATCCGGCCGAGCAGGCGGAAGCGCTCGCGCACCTCGCGTGGCCGGCGACCGGGAAGCGGAACGAGGTCGTCGCGGAGCGCGCGCGTCGCGAGCTCGCCGGGTTCGGCGGACACGGGATGCTCGCCCTCTACCATGCGGTCAACACCGTGGGGAAAGAGCGCACCGCCGAGGTCGTCAAGACGATGATCGAGGCCGAGAGCCTGATGGTCGGCCCGGTCGCCCCGGAGTTCGTGCCCGGCCTCCTGGACGTGCTGTGGACCGGCTCGCGCGAGGCGAAGCTCCTGGCGCTTCCCTACCTGATCACCGCGCGCTCGTCGAGCTCGGTCCAGCCGCTGGTCGACAGCGCGATCGACGATCCGTCGCTGATGGAGCCGGTGATCAACGCGCTCGGGAGGATGCGCTTCGAAGCGGCGCGATTCTGGCTCGAGAAGATCATGATCGCCGGTGCACCGTCTTACCGGCCGATGGCGGCGTCCTCGCTCGCGCAGATCGGCGGGGCCGCGATGGCGCCGCTCCGCCAGGCGACGAAATCGGACGACAAGGCGGTCCGGATTCTCGCGATCCGCGCTCTGCTGCCCGCCGCCAGCGACAACGACCTGCAGACGATCTACACCTACCTCGAGAAGCACGCCGCCGACGATCCCGGCCTCTCTCAGGCGCTCAAGGCCACTGCGGCCCGGATCGAGAAGGCGATCGTCGCGCGGGATGCCTCCGAGGCCGCGAGCGCCCCCAAGGACTTCTAGCGCGCGGGCGGCTCAGGGCCGGCCCGCCAGCTCCTCCCCGAGCGCGCGAACTCCTTCCCGGATGGCCTCCTCGCTCGCGGCGTAGGAGATCCTCAGGAAGCCCGCGCCGCCGGGGCCGAACGCCTCCCCCGGGATCGTGATCACGCGCCGCCTGGCGAGCACGCGCTCGGCGAGGGCGATCGAGTCGCCGAAGCGAGAGACGTCGACGAAGAAGTAGAAGGCGCCGTCGGGCAGCGCGGGGGCCAACCCCGGGATGCGCGCCAGCTCGGCGTGCATCAGCGCGCGGCGCCGCCGGAACACCGAGAGCGCCGCGACGCGGTCCGCCTCGGCGTCCTTCGAGACCGCGACCAGGGCCGCCGCCTGCGACACGCTCGGCGCGCACGTCACGACGTACTGGTGGGCGGCGATGATCCGCGCGACCACGGGCTCGGGACCGACGACCCACCCGATGCGCCAGCCCGTCATGCTCATGTCCTTGGACACCCCGGAGACGACGAGGCCGCCCTCGGGAGCGGCCTGGGAGAGCGAGCGCGCGGGGGAGTCGTAGACGAAGCCTCCGTAGATCTCGTCGGACAGCCACGGGATGCCCCGGTGCCGCAGCAGCTCCGCGAGGGAGTCGACCTCCGCAGCCGGATCGACGGCCCCGGTCGGGTTCGACGGCGAGCAGACGATGACGAGGCGCGTGCGCGGCGTCAGACGGCGCTCGATGTCGGACGCGTCGAGCCGGAAGGCGCGCTCCGGCCGCAACGGGTACGCGACCGGCGTGGCACCGACAAGTCGCGCGACCACCGGGTAGGCGGGATAGCCGGGGTCCGGGACGAGCACCTCGTCGCCGGGATCGACCATCGTGAGAACCGTCGCGAACACCGCCTCCTGCGATCCGATGGTCACGACGACGTTTGCCGGCCCCGACGCGCACCACGGATAGCGGGCCGCGATCGCCGCGCGCAGCGCCGGGTCTCCTGCGGTCGACGTGTAGGCGGTCTTCCCCGCCGCGATCCCCTCGATGCCCGCGAGGCACGCGCGCGGCGGCGTGGGAAGATCGGGCTGGCCGAGGCCGAGGTTGATCGACCCGGGAGGAGCCGCGTCGAAGATCCTGCGAATCAGCGTCCGCTCGATCCCGTCCATGCGGCGGGCGGCGCGAAGCGTCACCGCACCGCCTCCTCGAGCGCGGTGGCGGCGTCACTTCCCGCGTCCCGGTACTTGATCAGCACGGGGGCATAGAGCGAGATCCCGTGCGCGCGGCCCCATGCGGTGGCGAGCGGGCGGGATCCGGGGACGACGACCGCGCCCTCCGGCACGGCGAGCACGCCGCGCGCGTCGGCTGCGATCGTGCGGGCGTGAACCGCGTCGTACAGGCCGACCGCGCGCGTGAGGATCACCCCGGGAGCGAGCACGGCGCGGCGCCCCACGCGCGCCCCTTCGTAGATCCCGCACCCGCCGCCGATGAACGCCTCGTCCTCGATCACGACCGGCATCGCGCCGACCGGCTCGAGCACGCCGCCGACCTGGGCCGCCGCCGACAGGTGCACGCGCGCGCCGATTTGCGAGCACGAGCCGACGAGCGCGTGCGAGTCGATCATCGTCCCCGCCCCGACGAAGGCACCCACGTTGACGAACGCCGGAGGCATCACGACGACGCCCTCTCCGAGGTGCGCCCCCCGGCGCACCGTCGAGCCCCCCGGGACGATCCGGGTCGACGGAGAGTCCGCGAGCGGGTTTCGGGGCGCGAACGTGTCGCGGTCGCGGAAATGGAACGGCGGCGTGTCGATCGCGACGTTGGCGCCGTGGCGGAAGGCGAGCAGGATCCCCTGCTTCACCCACGCGTTAACGCGCCAGGAGCCTTCCTCGTCCGGCTCCGCCGCCCGGACCCGCCCCGCCTCGAGCGCCGCGAACAGGGCTTCGACCGCCTCTCTCGCGTCCTCGGCCGCGACGGTCGCGAGGGGAGACGGCGCGGCGAGCCCTTCGATCCTCGCGCGCAGCTCCCGTTCGCTCATGCCGCCGTTCCGACGAGCCCGGCGTGCGCGAGCGCCGCGGCGACCGTGCTCCGCGTTGCGGCCTCGGCGGGACCGAGGGGCGCGCGCACCGTCTCGCGGCAGCGCGACAGGAGTGCCAACGCAACCTTCACGGGGACGGGGTTCGACTCCAGGAAGTTCGCCCGCATCAGCGGGAGGAGGCGGAAGTGCCCGGCGCGCGCCGTGGCCAGGTCGCCGCGCGCCGCGGCGGCGATCATCGCCGCCGTCTCCGCCGGGGCCTCGTTCGAGACGACGGAGATCACCCCCGCCGCCCCCAGGGCCACGGCCGGCATCGCCAGCGCGTCGTCCCCCGAGAGCACGGCGAACCCCGCCGGGGCGCCCTCGAGGATCATGGCGAGCTGCTCGAGGTTCGCGGCAGCTTCCTTCACCCCGGCGATCCCCGGGATCTCGGCGAGCCGCAGGACGAGGTCGGCGCCGAGGTTCTGCCCCGTCCGCCCGGGAACGTTGTACGGGATGATCGGGACGGACACGCGCGCCGCGATCGCCTCGTAGTGCGCGATCATGCCGGAACGATTCGGCTTGTTGTAGTACGGGGTGACGACGAGCAGGGCGTCCGCGCCGGAGGCCACCGCGCGCTCCGCTGCGGCGAGCGTCGTCCGCGTGTCGTTCGTGCCGCACCCGGCGACGATCGGGACGCGCCCCGCGGCCGTGCGCGCGACCGTGCCGATCACCTCGGCGTGCTCCTCCGGCCGCAAGGTCGCTCCCTCTCCCGTCGTCCCGCAGGGGACGAGCCCCGATACGCCCGAGGCCACCTGCCACTCGACGAGGCGGGACAACGCCTCTCGGTCGACGCGCCCGTCCTCCGAAAACGGCGTGACGAGAGCGGTCAGGACTCCCTCGAGCTTCACGCGGTGCGCCGATGCGCTCATCTCTTCCCTCCCCGGGCCTTGCCCGCTCCGCGACCGCGGAGCAGATCGTCCACAACGTCGTCGAACCCGAACCGTCCGCGCCGGCCCCGCAGCCACTCCCCCGCCGCCACGGCGCCCGAGGCGAACGCCTCGCGAGAGCGCGCCTGGTGCGTCAGCGTGAGCACGTCGTGCGGCCCGTCGAAGCCGATCGTGTGTCTGCCGGGATCGTGACCCGCCCGGACACTCGCGACCGGCACGTTGCCGCCGCCGATTGTCGCGAGGCGCTTGGCGGTCCCGCTCGGAGCGTCGCGCTTTCCCGCGTGGTGGCTCTCCACGATCCAGGCGTCGTACCCGCCGGCCGACCGCAGCACCGCCGCCGCAAGACCCGCCGCGCGGAAGAACGCGGCCACCCCCACGGAGAAGTTCGGCGCATGGAGGAAGGCGCCCCGATGGCGGCGCAGAGCCGCCGCGAGGAGCGGGTCGTCCGGATTCCACCCGGTCGTCCCGGAGACGACCGGTACGCCGCGCGCGAGGAGGGCCAGAACGTTCTCGAGCGCGGCCTCGCCTTCGGTAAACTCGAAGGCCACGTCGACACCGCTCAGCCGCGCCGATCCGAGGCTCCGCGCGCCGCGCGCGCCGCGCGCCGCCTTGTCCACGACGAGCGCGACCTCATGCCCGCGCGTCCGGGCCGCGGCCTCGATCGCGTGCCCCATGCGCCCGTATCCCACGAGGGCGATCTTCACGCGGCGGCCTCCTCGTCCTCGAAGAGGGTGCGGTGGAGCTTCGTGAGGACCTCGCCGACCGAAGGCTCGGGAAAGACCGCGGCGACGCTCCCCGTGGAGCCGCCGAGCACGACCATCTCGGGTGCGTGGCGCGCGATCGCCGCGAGGGCCTTTGCTCGCGTCTCCGGTGCTCCCGCCAGGCCGTGCCCCACGACGCACACGACCGCCTGTCCTTCCGCGACCGTGACGGCCCCGCGCGAGGCGAGACGCTCGACGAGGGACGGCGTCACCGACGCCGTCGGCAGCGCCACGCCGACACCGGTCTCGCAGGCGGCGGCGAGGTCGGCCGGGAGGCCGTCCTCGGCGATCGCGGCGGCCACCCCCGCGAGGAACGCCGCGTCGATGCGCAGCGTCCGCGAGCTCACCCGCACCAAGCTGATCCCCCCGCGGCTCGCGATCGCGGCGAAGGGCGGCGCCCCGGGGGGCGCATCCTGCACGACGACCGTTCCCGGCCGCTCGGGCGCCCACGTGTTGAGCACGCGCACCGGAATGCCGCGGGCGACTGCGGGCGCGACCGAAGCGGGATGGAGGACCTTCGCGCCGTAAAACGCCAGCTCCGCGGCATCGGCGAAGGAGACGCACGCGCGGGTCCGAGCACCGGTGACGCGCTTGGGATCGGCGGTCATGATCCCGTCGACGTCGGTCCAGATCTCGATCTCCGACGCCATGAGCGCGCATCCGAGGAGTGCTGCGGAGGTGTCGCTCCCGCCGCGCCCGAGCGTCGTCGTCCGGCCGTCCGGGGTCGCGCCGTAGAACCCTCCCAGGACCGGAACCTCGCCTGCATCCACCACGGGACGGACGTGCGCCGCGGCACGCGCTTCGACCTCCGCGAGGTCGGCGCTCGCGGCGCCGTGCCGCTCGTCCGTGATCACGATCTCCCGCGCGTCGAGCGCGCGCGCCGGAAGCCCCCGGTCGGCGAGCACCGCGGTGACGATCGTCGCCGAGAGGATCTCCCCCGTCGCCAGGATCCCGTCCGCCGCCCGGGGCGTTCCCTCGCCCAGGACCCGGACGGAGCGCAGACGCTGGCGGAGATCCTCGAAGAGCGCGTCGACGGCGAGATCGAGATCGTGGCGCTTCGCCGCGGAGCGCACGCTCCCCGATACCGCCCAGCGGTGGCGGCGGATCAGCTCGGCGAGGATCGGCTCGGTCGCCTCCGGCGGACCGCCGGTCGCGGTGGCGGCCGCCCGGATCAGCAGGTCCGTGACCCCCGCGAGCGCCGAGACGACCACGACCGGCTTCCGGCCCATCCGTCCCCGGACGATGTCGGCGGCGGCGAGGATCCTCTCGGCGTCGGCGAGCGAGGTGCCGCCGAACTTCATCACGATCACGCGGCCGGTCTCCGCGGCAGCAGGCCCTTCGCCGCGAGCAGCTCGGCGTTCAGGAGGGCGCCCCCCGCGGCACCGCGCACCATGTTGTGGGAGAGGAGAACGAGGCGGATGGTCAGCACCGGGCAGCGGCGTACGCGCCCGACCACGACGCTCATCCCGTCGCCCTCGTCCCGGTCGAGGCGGGGCTGAGGGCGGTCGCGCTCTTCGCGCACCACGAGCGGGACCGCGGGCGCGCTCGGGAGCCCCAGGCCCTCGGTCTCCCCGCGGAACCCGCGCAGCGCCTCGACGACGGCCTCGGGCGAGGCAGGGCGGCTTAGGCCGATCGAGGCGGCCTCGAGGTGTCCTTCGAGCACTCCGACGCGGTGGCAGTGGGCCGCGAGGACCACGCTCGCCGGCGTGAATCCCGCGGAGGTCGCGCGCCCGAGGAGCTTTCCGATCTCCGCCTCCATCTTCTCTTCCTCGCCGCCGATGAACGGGACCGCGTTGTCGATCAGGTCGAGCGCGCGCGGACCGTCGAGGCCGGCGCCCGAGACGGACTGGAGCGTGGCCACGACCGCGCGCTCGACGCCGAAGGCGGCATGGAGCGGAGCCAGCACAAGCGCCAGGCCGGTGACCGAGCAATTCGGGTTCGTGACGATGTAGCCGGAGCGGCTCCGTCCCGCGATCGCCGCGACGTGGCTTCCGTTCACCTCGGGCACCACGAGCGGCACGTCCTCCGCCATCCGGAACGCCGAGCTGTTGCTCACGACGGCGAGCCCCGCGCGCGCGAGAGCCGGCTCGACCTCGCGGGCGACCTCGGTGTCGAGCGCCGAGAGCACGAGATCGCACCCGGAGAACGTCGCGGGCGTGCACGCTCCGACCTGCAGGCTCGCGGCCGCCGCGGGCACCGGGGTGTCGAGCAGCCACCGGACCGCCTGATGGTACGGCTTGCCCGCCGAGCGCGCCGACGCGCCGAGCGCGCCGATTCGAAACCAGGGATGCGAGGCGAGGCGTGAGACCAGCCGCTGTCCGACGAGGCCGGTCGCCCCCGCGATTCCGACACGATAGGCTTCCAACGACGACTCCCGGGAACACGCGGCTTTGCGGCCGGATTCGGCCGACACGATAGCACCGGGAACGACGCTATACTCGGTGCTCGCAGGATCGCTTCGGGAGAGCCCATGACCGCGGACCTCGACATCGACGACGAGGACGACGCCCCGCCCGGCGGCACCGGTCCCAGGGACACCGCGGACGACTTCTTCTGCTTGCGGTTCCGTGTCTGGTACCCCTCGCACGACTGTGCCGTGAGGACGCGATTCCGCACCGCCCCGGGATGCCTGCAATGCGACCAGGGCCGCTTCAACCTGAAGCGACACGCCGCGGTCGTCTCCCGCATCCGGTGGCCGCTCGCCGCGGCGGACTGAGTGCCGCGGGCCACCGGCGCCCCGGAAGTCCACGGCGTCGTCTTCGATCTCGACGGCACGCTCGTCGACGCGTTCCCCGGCCTCACCACGGCCGCGAACGCGGCGCGCGCGGCGGTGGGCGAGCCGCCGCTGGCTCCCGAGGCGGTACGCCGCATGGTCGGCGGCGGCGTCGAGCGGCTGGTCGCGCTGGCGGTCGGAGCGGAGCGAGTCGCCCAGGCACTGCCGGTATTCCGCGAGACCTACGCGCGCGTCTGCGCGGAGCAGACGGATGCGCTCCCCGATGCGCGGCCGACGCTCGAGGCGCTCTCGGTCGCGGGCCTGAAGGCGGCGGTCGCGAGCAACAAGCCGGTCGAGTTCACCGAGCGGATCCTCGCTACGCTCGGCCTGCGCCGCTATCTCGCCGCGGTCGAAGGGCCGGAGACCGCGGGGGCTTTGAAGCCCGAACCGGCGATGCTCCGCCGCTGCCTCGTAGCGCTCGGCATCGAGGCGGCGGGCGCGCTCTACGTCGGCGACATGCCGATGGACGTCATCGCCGGGGAGCGCGCGGCGGTGCGCGTCGTCCTCGTCGGAGGGGGCGCCGCTCCGGTGCGCGAGCTGCGGGCCACCGGTGCGACCGTTTTGGCGCGCCTGTACGATCTCGTTTCGATGCTGGGGCTCGACGCCCCCGGGGGGAAGCCGCGATGACCAGAAACGCCGTGCGCGCCGCGCGCATCAGGGAGTTCGCCGTGCTGACGGGAGGCGGGGCCTGCCTCGCGATCGCGTTCATATTCGTCTCTGCGCGCATGTTTTTCCGGAACTACTTCATCCTGACGAACCGGCCCGACCCTCTGATTTTCGCGCTCCCGTTCCTTGCGGTGTTCGTGCTGCTTGGATTCGTGCACGCAACGTCGTCCCCCTTGCCCGAGCTCTCCGACCCGACGTATAAGGAATCGTCGGGCAGGTAGCCCGTCGAAGGGAGGACAGTCGTGATGGCAAATCGACGCAGGTTGGGAGCGGTAATCGGGCTCGGACTTCTGGTGGCGCTGGTCGCGGTGCCCGTGTCGCTCGCGTACGACCCGACGCCGCCGTACGAGCAGATCCAGGCGAAGTTCGTCGGCGGGCCGTACGTCAAGACGCTCATGCTCAAGCCCGGCTGGCGCGAGTACGGAACCCCGAATCTTCCGATCGCCAAGCCTGTGGCTCCCGCAGCTCCCGGCACCCAGCAGCCGCAGTCGGCCGCGGGCAAGACTCTCAGCGGCGCTGCCGGTGCCGCGATGGCGATGGGCTCCACGGGAGCTTCCGACGCGGTGGCAAGTCCCGAGGCGCGGCTCGAGCAGAGCCTGAAGTCGCTGGCCCGCTCACTGCAGTAGACGTTTTCCGATACGGCCCGGACGGGAGCGCTCAGCGCTCCCGCCGGGCCGTTTTCGTCAGCGACGCGCTGTCCCGCATCCGCATCCAGGCGGTCTTCGAGGTTCCGTCGAGCGTGCCGGGGGTCAGCGCGTATCCGCGCCCGTCCTTCCCGACGATCACGAGCCCGCCTTCTCCGTGAGTCCACAGTTGCGCCGCGCGCTGGGCGCCAGGGTGCTTCGCGGCGCTCCATCCCTGCTCGGCGGAGGGTGCCGTCTCCCCGCCCTCGCGCTCGTACGGCACGATGCGCCCGATCTCCTTCCCGTGCTCGTCGAGGATCGACACCGGCAGCCCGTCCCGTGAGGCGAGGCTGGCCACCGGCCAGTAACCCCGGGGAAGATCGAGCCTGAGCGTTCCGACGTAGAGGGTCCCCTCCACCTGCGGCTGCTGCGACCGGGCCGCGCCGCTCAGGCGATCGAATCGGACCCCGCGTGAGGCGGCGGGATCGATCGGCGGCGGGGCCGGCGGCTCCCCCTCGGCGCGCCAAGTGACCGGGATCCAGAACAGCGCGAGGGACCGCCACGAGCCCAGGACCGGGAGTCCGATCTCGACCCCACGCCCCGGAAACTGCAGCCGGAACAGCAGCCAGTCGCCCGCGAATCCCGGATCCTTCCAGTGTGAGACCTTGGCCCGGGACGCGTGCGTCCACGACGTGACGGGCTCGTCGAGCGGCGCCTCGTCGAGCTTCTCCGCGGCCGGTGCCCCGAAGGGTGGGGCGACCCCGGCGGTCCATGCCTCGTCGGGGTCGTCGCGCACCGCCACGTATCCGGCATGCGTGCCATCGCCGACCGCCACGTCGAGCTTGTCCCTGTCGACGAACCGCCCGCGCAGCCAGACCGCCGCGAACGGCAGTGGCCGCGGCGGCGGCACGCCGAGGTCGAGGCGCATCGCGCGCATCCCCGGCGGAAGCCCGAGGGTGAACCCGGGCCCCGCGAGAACCTGCCAACCCGCAGAGGTCTCGTCCGCATCGCCGGCCGGTGGAAGGACCTCGGGAGGCTTGAGGGCGCCCGGCACCGGCGCGCCGGCGGACGCGTCCGTGACCTCCGCGCGGCGCGCGACGAACACGACCTCCTCGGTGAGGTCCGCGCGCGCGGGGCGCCCGAGCCCAGCATCGCCCGGAATTCCAAGCGCTCCCACGCGGCGGCCGGCGGCTTCCTTCTCGAGCCAGACGCAGGGGCGCTCTCCTGCAGCACTCGAGAGGACGGCATCGCGCGTCATCCAGCCGTTCGACTCACCCCTTCGCGCTCCCAAGGTCAGCCCCGCGAGCCTCGGCGCGCTCGCGGCCTCCCCGGCCGGAAGCTCGTAGAAGGCGAGAACGGTGTCGCCCGGCCAGCGGCGAACCTCGAGGAGCGGGGCCCCTTCCCCCTCCACCGAGGGGGCGGCGAACCATCGAACGTCGGTCCGCACCGTCAAACCCGGGCCGCGGAACTCGTACCCCGACGAGGCGGAGATCACCTCGGCGAGCGTCGCCGCGGCCCCCTTGGGGGCCGCGGCGCGGACCTTCGCAACGACCTCGTCCGGAAGATCGGAGAGCAGAGATGACGGCGAAGGCGCCGCGGCTCCCGCCCGCGCGGCGGCGGCGAGCGCCAACCCCCAGGCGCAAAGCCGCTTCACGCGACCGCCTGCCGGAGCAGCCCCGACTGCCAGGCGCGGAGCTCGGGAACCGCCCACGGATCCTCCCCGGCGACGATGCGCTTGGCCAGATCCTCGAGAAGCGCGCGCGAGGCGATCACGGCGGGCTCGAGGCCGAGGTCCTTCGCGATGCGATCGCGTCCCGCGCGCAGCCGGTCCGCCGCCGCGTCGACCGCGGGGTCGGACTCGGGCCTCGCGGCCTCCCGTCTCCGCGGCAGATCCTCCTCGGGACAGTCGAGCCCGCGACGCACGGCGGCCAGGAGGCCCGCGGCGTGGCGCCGGGCCACGGTCTCCGGCATCCCGGGAAGCCCCTCGAGTGCCCGTTGGGTCTCCGGTGCTGCGGTCGCGATCGCGAGCACGACCTCGTCGTGGAGCACGCGAAATGGAGGGCGGTCGCCCGCGCGCGCGACGCCGTCGCGCCACTGCCAGACCTCGCGCAGCAGCGCGAGCCCGCGCGGGGGGAGGCCCGGAGCCCCCTTGACGCGGCGGAACGGCTCCGGGTCCTCGGCGCGCCGATCGCGCCAGCGCACCGCCGTCAGACGCTCGCATTCCTCGTGGACCCACCCCAGGCGGCCGGCTCCGGCGAGGCGCTCTTCGAGCAGCGCGGCGAGAGCGTCGAGGTGCCGGACATCCTCGATCGCGTATTCCGCCATCCGAGGGGTGAGCGGACGCTTCGACCAATCGGCGCGTTGCGAGCCCTTGTCCAGACGGACGCCAAGGTGCGCCTCCAGCAGCGAGGCCAGGCCCAGCGCGCGCTCGCCGAGCAAGCGCGCCGCGATCATCGTGTCGAACAGACCCGCGATCTCGAACCCGAAATCGCGGTGGAGGATCCTCACGTCGTAGTCGGCGCCGTGCATCCGCTTGGGCCGCCCGGGGTCCGCGAGGACGCGCCCGATAGGCGCCGGGTCGAGTCCGGAGAGTGGATCGACGAGCGCCGCCGCCTCCCCGCAGGAGAGCTGCACGAGGCAGACCTTGTCGCGGTAGTGGTGGAAGGAATCCGCCTCGGTGTCCAGAGAGAGCGGGAGCGCGGGAAGCCTCGCGAGAAGGGATTCCAGGGCGTCGTCGGAGTCGATCCAGAGGGGCCCGGCCATCGCGCGAGGACCCTAAACGGCGGCTGCGGCAGCGTCAAGTCGGAGGATGACTCCGGAGCGGACCCGTTCGACACCCCGGGCGGGGCCGCGCTAGCATTCCCGGCCATCCGGCCTCCAGCCGGCCGCTGAAAGGATGACGATGAGCACGTCGACGGAACGGGACTCGCTCGCATCGCTCGGCCTCGACCACGCCCCCAAGATCCACAGGAACGACACCGCGCCGCGCCTCTACGAGGAGACCATCCGCCTCGGGACGGGACGGATCGCCGCGGGCGGGGCGCTCAACGTCGACACCACGCCGTACACGGGGCGCTCGCCCAAGGACAAGTTCGTGGTCCGGGACGCCTCGACGCAGGAGACGGTGGCGTGGGGTAGCGTGAACCAGCCGTTCGAGCCCGCGGCGTTCGACGCGCTCGCCGACCGGGTCGTCGCCCACCTCGCGTCCCGCGAGCTATGGGTCCAGGACCTGCGCGCGGGGGCCGATCCGAAGCAGCAGCTCCCGCTGCGCCTCGTGACCGAGAGCCCCTGGCACGCTCTGTTCGCGCGGAACCTGTTCCTCCGCGTCGAGGGGGCCGAGGCGCTCGCCGCGCACCGCCCCGACTTCCACATCCTCCACGCCCCGAGCTTCCAGGCGGAGCCCGCGCGCGATAAGACGCGCTCGGAGGCCTTCGTCGTGATCCACTTCGGCAAGCGCGTCGTCCTGATCGGCGGGACGCGCTACGCCGGCGAGATCAAGAAGTCGATCTTCACCGTGCTCAACTACCTGCTCCCGTTGCGCGGCGTGTTTCCGATGCACTGCTCCGCCAACGTCGGCAAGGACGGCGGCGTCGCCCTGTTCTTCGGGCTGTCGGGGACCGGGAAGACGACGCTCTCCGCCGATCCCGAGCGGCCTCTGGTCGGTGACGACGAGCACGGCTGGAGCGACGACGGTGTGTTCAACTTCGAGGGCGGGTGCTACGCGAAGGTCATCCGGTTGAACGCCGAGCACGAGCCCGAGATCTACGAGACGACCCGGACCTTCGGGACCGTGCTCGAGAACGTCGTGATGGACGACGCCGGCACCCTCGACCTCGACAGCGACGCCCGGACCGAGAACACCCGCGCGGCCTACCCGATCCACCAGCTCGACAACATCGTCGCCGAGGGGCGCGCCGGGCACCCGAGGGCGATCGTCTTCCTCACCGCGGACGCGTTCGGCGTGCTCCCGCCGATAGCACAGCTCACCCCCGAGCAGGCGATGTACTACTTCCTCTCCGGCTACACGGCCAAGGTCGCGGGGACCGAGCGCGGCGTGAAGGAGCCTCAGGCGACCTTTTCCGCCTGCTTCGGAGAGCCCTTTCTCCCGCTGCACCCGAACGAGTACGCCAAGATGCTCGGCGAGAAGATCCGGGCCCACCGTCCGACGGTCTGGCTGATCAATACCGGCTGGACCGCCGGTCCGTACGGCGTCGGGCACCGGATGGCGATCCCCTACACCCGCGCGATGATCCGCGCGGCGCTGTCGGGGGCGATCTCCGCGACGTCGCTCGTCACCGACCCGGTGTTTGGGCTGCGCGTGCCGAGCACCGTGCCCCACGTTCCCGCCGGCGTGTTGACGCCACGCGAGACTTGGGCGGACCGATCGGCGTACGATGCGCAGGCCGCGAAGCTCGCGGGGATGTTCCGCGAGAACTTCAAGCGGTACGCCGACAAGGTCGGCGAGGAGATCAAGTCGGCCGCCCCGAAGGGTTAGGGGCGGCGCCGGGGGTTCCCATGGTGCGACCCTCTCTGGCCTCGATCGTCCGCCCCCTCCTTCCGCTTCTCGCCGGGGCCCCGGCGCTCGCGGGAACGCTCGCGGGCGTGACGCTTCCCGACCAGGCGGTCGTGGGCGGGAAGACGCTCGTCTTGAACGGCCTGGGGCTGCGCGAGGCGACGGTGTTCATGGTCGACGTCTACGTCGCGGGGCTCTACGTCCCGGCGAAGACCGGGAACGCCGAGACCATCCTCTACGAGGGCACGCCCAAGCGAATCGTGCTCAAGTTCGTACGCAGTGTCGGCCGCGAGAAGCTCACCGAGGCGTGGACGGAGGGGTTCGCCAAGAACGAGAGGGCCGGGAGCGCCGGCGTGGCCGACGGCCTCGCCGCGTTGAACGGCGCGATGGCCGACGTGAAGCGGGACGACACGATCGTCGCGACCTACGTTCCGGACGCCGGGACGACCATCGAGATCGGGGGGAAGGAGGCCGCCACGATTCCGGGCCCCGAGTTCGCCCGCGTGTTCTTCTCGATCTGGCTCGGTGCCTCTCCACCGAACGCCGGCCTCAAGGAAGGTCTCTTGGGGCGTCTTCCGGGCCGCTGACGGCCCCCTCGATCTCCGCGAGGACTGCCCGCGCCTCCTCGCTGCGCGGGGCGATCCGCGCGGCCTTCTCGGCGGCCCGCCGCGCCTCGGCGAGGTGCCCCCGCGCGTGCTCGAGACGCGCGATCGCGATCTGCGGCTCCGGCAGCGCCGGTCCCGCGCGCGCGGCCTTCCGGTAGAACCGGAGCGCCTCCTCGTAACGCCCGTCCGCCGCCTCGAGATCGCCGCGCGCCAGGATCGTGTACGGCGTCGCGCGACTAAGATCGGCGAGCAGGAGCGCTTCGCGCGCTTCCCGCTCCCGGCCGAGCCCCCGGTACAGCGCCGCGAGGTTCCCCAGGATTCCGGGGTCGTGGGGCGCCAGCGCCAACGCGCTGCGGTAGGCGTCGAGTGCGCCAGGGAGGTCTCCCTCGCGCCGGCGCACGACGCCGAGGTTCCCGTGGGCCGCCGCGTAATCGGGGGCGAGGCGCACGACCGCCTCGAACTCCTGCTCGGCGCGGGAGAGGTCCCCATGCGCGAGGCTTTCGACCGCGCGATTGTTCAAGGTGAGCGCGGCGAGCCCCAGGTCGTCCAGGCGCTTCAAGTCCACCTCCGGGTCGACGCTGAGGCGGTAGAAGTCGAAGACGACCTTCTCGTGGAAGTTCTCGAAGATCGCGACGACGTGCGCGGTCACGTAGACGAGGTCGCCCCGCTTCTCCCCGACCGCGGGAGGCGAGAGGTAACCGGCCCGCACGCGGATCCCGACGGCGCGGGCGAGGGCGATGAACAGGTTCGTCATCGAGACGCAGTTCCCCTTGCGTGCCGCGAGCGCCTCCCCCGCGGTGTACGTGGCGCCGGCCTCGTAGGAGAACGCGAACCGGGAGGAGTCGTAGAGCGCCGACTGGATCCTGCGCAGCCGGTCGAGATCGCCGCCCCCGTTCCCGCCGAGCTCCCGTGCTGCGGCGCGGATCTCGGGCGTGAGCGCAATCGGGTTCGGCACCAGCGCCGGATCGACGCCGCGTCCCCGCAACGTCCGCGCCCAGGCGTCCTCGGGCACGGTGCCGGCGGCGGCCGCCGCCGCCGCGCACACGACGAGGACGACGAGGGCACGATGGGAAAGCTCTCGGGTCATCCCTCCGAAATCTTACGCCCCGACCGCATCGAACACGACGCGCTCCGGATCGTTTCCGGCGCGCCTCGCGAAGTACGTCTCGACGGCGACCCCCGGAAAGCTCTCTCGGAGGAGGGCCGCGGCACGGATCAGATCGGCGATCTGCCGCGACTGGAGATCGGTCCGAAGCGGCCCCGGCCGGCGCTCCTTGTACCAGGCGCAGTCCTGGTGCGCGATCGCGATGATCCGCTTGGTCCCGTGAGAGGCGACGAGCGCCTCGAGGCGCCGCCGGAAGAAGTTGAAGTCCTTCGGGACGTGATCGAAAAGGGTCAGCGGCTCGATCCCCCCGGGGACCGCGAGGAAGTCGGCGCGCAGCTCGGCGCCGAGATGCTTGACCGTGAACTCCTGGATGTGCTCCCGCCACCGGCCGTCGACGCACGAGAGGATCACGGTGTCGGGCCGCAGCGGATTCCAGGGAACGGAGCTGACGTAGACCGGATCGGTCGGCATCGCCGTGCGCCTTCTAGGCCTTGGGCTTGCCGGTGGCTCCGGGGTTCGCGCGCGCCTCCGCGTCCGCCGCGGCGGCGTCGGTCTTTGCCTGGACCAATCGCGCGATGTCGATCCCGAACTGGTCCTTGAGCATCGCGAGCATCGCGCTCATCCCGCCGCCGACCGTCCCCATCACCTTGCCGACGCCCCCCGCCTGGGCGCCGTTGCCCATGTCGATGATGTTGATCTTGTCGATCCCGGCGAGCTGGGTGGCGAACGCCTGCGCGAGCTCCGGCATCTTCTCGACGATCATGTTGAGCACCGCGGCCTCGTTGAAGTTCCTCCAGGCCTCGGACTTCTTCTGGAGCCCTTCCGCCTCGGCGAGGAGCTTCTTCTTGATCACCTCCGCCTCGGCCTCGCCCACTGCGAGCACCTTCGCGGCCTCGGCGCGCCCCACGCGCTCGATCTTCGCCGCTTCTCCGGCGCCCTCGAACTCGAGCTCCTTCTGGGTCGCCTCCGCCTTGATGATCGTCGCCTGCTTCTCGCCTTCGGCGCGCAGGATGGCGGCCTGCCGCTCCGCCTCGGCGGGCCGGACGACCGTGGCGAGAAGCTCCTGCTCCCGCCGCTTGGCCTCCTGCTCCTGGACGAGCACCTCCTGCGCCTTCCGGACCTGCTCGATGCGCGTCTCCTGCTCGGTGACGCGCTGCTTGGCGATCGCGGTCGCGAGCGGGCCGGCCTGCCCCGCCTCGGCTTGCTTCGACTGCACCGCGGCGTTGAACTCCGCCTGGCGCGTGTCCTTGTCCCGGAGCGCCTGGGCGATGGCGACGTCCGCCTCGTACCGCTTGGTCTTCCCCTCCTGGTCGGCGTTGGCCGACTGGATCATCGCGTCGCGCTGGGCGAGCGCCTCGCCGACGACCGCGTCGCGCTTGACCTCCGCGGTGCGCTTCTTGCCGAGCGCGTCGAGGTAGCCCTCCTCGTCGCTGATCTGCTGGATCGTGAGGATGTCGATGTTCACGCCCATCTTCTTGAGATCGACCGCGGCCTCGTCGGTCATCTTCTGGGCGAACGCCTGCCGGTCCGCGTTGATCTCCTCGACGGTGAGCGTCCCGAGGATCGCCCGCAGGTGCCCTTCGAGCGTCTGGAAGATCACGCCCTTGATCTGCTCGACGGTCATGCCCAAGAAACGCTCCGCCGCCCCGCGCAGCGACATGTCGTCCCCGGCGATCTTCACGTTGGCCACGGCCTCGACGGTGACCGGGACCCCTTCCTTCGTGTACGCACGCGGGATCTTGAGCGGGATCGAGATGACGTTGAGGGAGAGGTAGGCGACCTGCTCGAGGACGGGCACGCGCAAGGCCGCTCCGCCGCGGACGACCCGGAAGCCGACCTTGGTGCTGTTCCCCTTCTCGTCGACGATCGTCAGCTTCCGCCCGTAAAAGATCGCCACCTGCGAGGGGGGCACCTTGATGTAGTTGCGGGCGAACAGCGCCATCGCCGCGAAGATGCCGAGCAGTCCGAGAAGGATCGCGAACGCGATCGTGACGGCCGAGAGACCGGAAAACAGGCTGCTCACGACGGACCTCCCGCAGCGGGCGCCGCCCGCTCCACGACGATCGAATCCCCCGCCAGAGCGGTGACTACCACGAGCGCCCCCGGCGGGATCGCGGACCCGTCCTTGGAACGCGCGATCTGGGTCGTGCGTTCCCCTCCGTACTCGAGCGTCACCTGGCCGAGGCCTCCCGCGGGAATTCCCACGGAAACCTCGGCGGTCCGTCCCACCAGGCGGCTCATCTGGACCTCGCTCGAGGCCTGCTGGGAGTAGAGGATCCGGGCGAACTGGTAGACGAGGCCGGACATGACGATCCCCGCGGCGACGCCGCAGCCGGAGGAGGCCGGATGGGACAGGCCATAGTACCGGGCGACGACACCGCCGACCCCGAACGCGGTCAGGAACGACGCCATGATCCGGGCGGAGAAGACGCTCGGGCCGGCGTCGTGCCCGATGTCGCCGTGACCGCCGACGTCCCCCGCGTGGACGTCGTGATCGCCGCCGAACACCTCGCCGACGAAGAGCATGACGAGCAGGAAGATCAGCCCGAAGGCGCCGATCGCCGCGTAGATGAGCATCGTTCCTCCGACTCACGCACCGCCGTTCCGGGCGCGTGCGGCGCGACGGGACGCCGACGCTAACCGGGGCGGGTCGGGGCTGTCAATGCGGCATGCTCCACCGATGCGTCGCCTGATCGGCTACGATCGTTCCCATGATGATCCCGATCCTGCTCGCCGCGGCCGCTCCGTTCTTCTCCCCGATTCTCGACAAGCCCGTCCCGGAGTGGCCCGAGAAGGCGGCCTCGCGCTGGATCAACAGCCCGCCGCTCACGCTCGCGGGGCTTCGCGGGAAAGTCGTCCTGATCCGGTTCTTCATGGAATCGGAGTGCCCGTATTGCCGCGCCACCGCTCCGAGCTTGAACGAGTTCCACCGGGAGTTCGCCTCCCAAGGGCTCGTCGTGATCGGGATGTACACGCCGAAGCCCAAGCCGCGTCCCGTGACCACCGACGAGGTCCGCAAGCACGTCGCCGCCTACGGATTCGCCTTTCCGGTGGCCGTCGACGACGACTGGGGCGCCGACAACCGGCTCTGGCTCGATCGCGTGCCGGAGGCCGAGGCCACCTCCGCCTCGCTCCTGATCGACCGGAAGGGCGTCCTGCGCCACGTCCAGGAAGGCGGGGAGTACGCGAAGACCAGCGCGGACCCGAAGGCGCGCGCAGATTACGAGGCGATGCGGGCGGCCATCATCCGGCTGCTCGCGGAGCGCTAGGCGCGTAGAATCCGGGGAACGCCGGGCATGTCGCCCGTTGCGAAGAGCCAGGGAGGAGTTGTCACATGCGCAAGAGAGTCCTGTCGATCGTCATCGTCGCCGCCGCGGCCCTGGGCACGATCGCCCTCGCCACGTCGACGCCGGCCCAGGCCGCCGGGTGCCCGAAGAACTCGCACCTGGTCGTCTGCCCGACCTACAGCTTCTGTTGCCCGAACAACGCGTTCTGCGTCTGCTTCCCCTGAAGTCCCGTAGCCGGGGGCGCCTGCCGGCCCCCGGGCCCACCCGGTGTGTGATTTACTCCTCAATCACAATTTGACACGCAAAACATCGTGAGGCATCCTGCCGGTCGCGCGCGGCCGAAAGGAGCCTCCGTTGCACCGGAAGAAGCCCCTCTCCGAAACCCACGAGATGTACCTGAAGACCGTGCTCAAAGTGCGCGGTCCTCACGAGGTCGCCCGCGTCCGCGACGTCGCCGAGGGCCTGGGCCTGACGCCGGGGACCGTGTCCCTGGTCGTCAAGAAGCTCGACCACATGCACCTGCTCGAGCACGACCGGTACGGGTTCGTCGCCCTCACCCCGCGCGGGGAGCAGGTCGCGGCGTGCGTCTTGCGCCGGTTCGAGACGATCCGGGGCCTTCTCGTCGAGGTCCTCGGGGTCGACCCGAAGACGGCCGACGACGACGCGTGCGCGATGGAGCACGCGGTGAGCCCGGCCACCGTCAACCGCATGCGCGTCCTGCTCGAGCGCTTCCGCTCGGGGCGCCTGGCCCTGCCGGCGGCCCCGAGGAGCCGACGAAGCCGGTCCGCCGACCCGTGCGCCCGCTGCGAGGCGCTCGGGAGCTGCCAGGCCGAGGCCGCCGGGTCGGCGACGTAGGGCGCGATGCTCCGGGCCCTCCTCTCGATCGCCGCGTGCGCGGCCTGCGTGACGCTCGCCTCCGCGCAGGAGCGCGCCTATTTCGTCGCCTACGACCACCACATGGAAGAGCCCGGGAGCCTCGAGCTCTCTTTGAATCCGGTCTTCGGCCACCCGGAGGGAGGCAACGCGTTCGCCGCGGCCTGGCTCGAGGTCGAGTACGGCCTCGCCGGGTGGTGGACCTCCGAGCTGTACCTCACCGGACAGACGACCCGCGACGAGAGCACGCTGTTCACGGGGTGGCGGTTCGAGAACCGCTTCCGGATCCTCGACGGCGACCGGCCGGTCAATCCCGTCCTCTATGTCGAGTACGAGGACGGCACCGGGGCGGCCAAGACCGTGCAGGAGGTCGTGGGATTCGACAACCAGGAGGATCTCGCGGCCCCGAATGCCGAATCGAGCCAGCGGACCGAGCAGGAGGTCGAGCTGAAGCTGATCCTCGGGAGCGATGTCGGAGGATGGAACGTCTCCGAGAATGCGATCGCGGTGAAGAGCCTCCACGGGGAGCCGTGGGAGTTCGGATACGCGCTCGGGGCGAGCCGCCCGCTGGCGCTCGCCGCCTCCCCCGCCCCGTGCCGTTTCTGCCTCGAGAACTTCCGGGTCGGCGCGGAGCTGTACGGCGGGCTCGGCGAGCAGGGAAACCTGACGCTGTCCGGGACGTCGCATTATCTGGCTCCCGTCGTTTCGTGGGAGGTCGGAAAGGCGACGACGCTTCGTCTGTCTCCCGCGTTCGGCCTCACGAGCTCGAGCGCCCCGCTCCTGCTTCGCATCGGCTTCACCTACGAGTTCGGGAACGTCGGTCCGAGGATCGGAGGATGGCGATGAGACGGATCACGCTGGCGTGCGCCGCCTGCGTCGGCCTGGGGCTCGCCGCGGCCGCGGCGATGACGAGCGAGATCGAGATCGGCGACCCGGAGATTCATCTCAGCCTCGCGGGGGCCCCAACGGACCAGGGCGCCCGGGAGAACCCGCTCGCCTCCGATCCGAACGCCGCGCGCGCCGGCGGGAAGCTCTACGCGCGTCACTGCGCCTCGTGCCACGGCGCCGATCTTCAGGGCACGCGCCGGGCTCCGGGCCTTCGGACCGAGGCGGTGGGCCAGGCCTCCGCCGGCGAGATCGAGTGGTTCCTGCGGAACGGGCGCATGCGCACGGGGATGCCGTCCTGGTCGGGCCTCCCCGAGGCGCGGCGCTGGCAGATCGTCTCGTTCCTTCAGTCGAAACGCTGATCCTGGAGTCTCACTTCCCGCCGAAACGCAGGCTCCGCCGCTGCTCCGCGACGATCTCGTCGCCGCCCCGGACCACCACCCGGTAGTCGGCCAGCGCCCCGGGCGCGGTCCCGGCGCGGAGCACGTCGACGATCTCCAGGCACGCCGCGTCGTCCGGTGCCAGCGTCATCGGGGCGAACTCGCCCTTCGCCGTTCCCTCGACCCTGCGATCGATCGTGAGCGGGCCCTTCGCCTTCGGACCGCGGCAGACGACCGACTGCAGCGCGACTCCGCTTCCAGGATCGATCGCCTCGTCCGGGTCGATCGCCGTGGACAGCCCCGAGTGCGCTTCCCCGTCCTTCGAAACCGCGGCGTCTCTCATCTGCACGACGGCGATCGGTGCGATCACCGCGGCTCCCTTCCCGGGATCGGGCCACTCGCCCTCCATGCTCGTCGAGACGACGTCGTCGGCGGCGCGGTCGTAGGCGACGCCCACGATCCTGACGGGCCCCGGCGCGAGCGACAGCGCGTGCTCGAGGACCAACGGTCGCACGGGTCCTCCCGAGGCGATCGTGTTCGACACCGCATCGACGACGCGCTCGTCCTGGATCACGGAGGCCCCGAGGTCGATCCCGGCGGCCGGGGCGAGCTCGGGGAGCACGCGAATCTGGAGGCTCGCCTGCCAGGTCCGGCCCGTGGCTCCGCGCGGGATCAGCGCGAGGCGGACCGATCGCCCCTGGTCCAGCCGGGGCGACGCGAAAGCCGAGAGCAGGCGCGCGGAGAGGATCGCGGACTCGCTCGCGATGACCACGCGCCCCTGGATGTCGACCTTCACGCCCGGAACGAGCGCCTTGAGCGAGACCGGCAGCGGCTGATCCTTCGGGAGATCCCCCGGCGGGAAGCTGACGATGTACGGGCAGCCGACGCGCTCTTCGATGCGCTTGGCCATCAGCTCGGCCGGCGTGTTCCGCAGGAAGGCGGCGCCCCCGGTCTCGAGCGCCAGCGTGACCAGCGTGTCCTGCGCGTGCCGGATGCGAATGGCGTCGCTCGACTGCAAGCCCTGTGCTTCGACGGTGAACAGATGCGCGCTCGCGCCGAGAGCGGACGCGATGATCGCGTCGATCTCGGCGTACGCCCCCTGGGTCGTGGCGTCTCCCTCGGCGCCCGTGACGAGCAGGTAGTGCAGACCGGCCAGCTGCCTGAGCGTATCGCCGAAGTAAACGACCCCTTTCGGCGGCGCCGCCTCGACCAGCCCGTCCATGACGATGCCGATCCGGGCCTTCGTCCGCCGCACTTCCTGGTACTCCTCCCGCGCGTAGTCCCGGGCCATTGCCTGCGCGGTCGTCGTGAACCCCGCCTTCATGAGCGCGTACAGGCCGGCGATGCGGAACTCCTCGGTCACGGCGTACGTCTCGATCGCCCGTCCGTCATTCCGCATCGCGCCGAGACCGGCCTTCAATTGAGCGCGGTCCTCCGTGGGCGCGACGACCGTCACCAGCTCCCGCCCGCTCGACACGACGGCACCCTTGGCGCCATTGACGATCAGCCGGTCCACGAGCGATTCCGCGGTCTCGATCGCGCGATCGCGCCCGCCCTGGGTGAGATGCGTCTGGTCGAAGAAGAAGACGATCGTCGGGTGCAACACCGGAGTCGGCGGCGGCGGTTCGCCCGGAGCCGCGCCCGGCTCCTGCGAGGCCGCGGCCGCGTTCGACGTCCCGCCGCACGCCCGGTCGAAGAGAAACCCGGTGACCGGATGCCCTCCGACGGTCAGCTCGAAGTCGGCCGCGGTCAACGCGCGCCCGAGCGGCTCCTTTTCCCGGACGATGGCATCGATCTGCACGAGCCGGACGCTGACCCGCTCGGTCTGCTTGATCGCGACGGGCGGAGGCGGTGCGTCGGCGGCGTGGACGGCGGGAGGAACGGACACGAGAATGACGGAGAACAACGCTCCACAGCCGATGCGACGGCGGATCCCCGCGGCCATGAGCCGGACGTTAGCACGGATAGCGGGGGGCGCCAGGCGCCGTTGCGTGGCGGTGGATCGGGCGCATACTTACTTTCATGAAACAAGGACTCGGACGAGTCGCTCTGGCGTGTGTCGCCGTCAGCTTGCTGGGCGCGGCTTCGGTGGCGCGAGCCGCCGATGACGAGCCCGCCGTCCCGGCGGACAATCAGGATCTTCGACCCCGCCTCGTCGCGCTGCGGGAGCCGGACTACCCGATGAACGCGCGAAGCCAGGGTCTCGAGGCAAAGCTCGTCTATCGCGGCGTCGTGGAACCCACCGGTGTCTTCGACAGCTTCGTGCTCGCGTCGTGCGAGGTGTGGAAGAAGGGTGCCAAGCCGGACCCCACCCTGCGCGGGCAGTGTTCCTCGTTTGCGGTCGCCGCGCAGAAAGCGCTGGGGCAGTGGCTCTACACACCCGCAACGAAGGACGGCGAGCCCCTCGCGGTGTACCACACCGAGGCGGTGCACTTCCGGCTCCCCGGGCGCTAGTTCGAGATCGCTCCTTCTTTCCGTCCGCCGTGTCAGTGGGAATGCAGCCGGCTTCGTCGCCGGAGCAAGCGGATCGCCACGACGGCGAGCAGCCCGAAACCGAAGGTCACCGGCAGCACGGCGTACAGGATCGAGCGGATCCCCCGGGGAAGGACGACGAACGCCTGGTGCTCGAGCCAAACGGCGAGGACCGCCAGCGCGGCGAGCGCGCCGCCGAGCGCGATCACGCGCGGCCAAGGCCAGGATCGGTGCGTGCCATTCCCTTGCGGAGCGCGTCCCACGTCGAGAATCTCCCGGGCCGCTGCCGCATCTTCGGGCCTGACCAGGACGGACACGCCCCCCATCCACAGCTCCGGCTGGACGCGGCCGGCGTCGTCGCGCTTCACGATGGCCTCGATGCCGGCGGCCCGGAGCGCCGCGACGGCCGCCTCGGCGTCGAAGGCGTTGACGAACCTGGCGATTTCGGTGAGTACGGTCTGTTCCATCGCGATCCCTCTCCGCCGGATGAAACGTCAACGGAGCTTCGCGGTTCCCAGGCGCCGAGCCCTAGTTCGCGATCGCCGTCCCGCCGCTCGATAGCGGGACGGGATTTCGCGCGGCGCCATCCACGGTGACGGTGTACATCCCCGGGGGAAGGTCATCGAAGATCCACGCCCTCCCCACGTCGGGAAGATCTCCCGAGGCGACGGTGATCCAGGAGCCGCTCCAGGTGAACCCGGTCGCGTCGACCACCTCCGGCGCTATCTTTCCGACTGCGGAAACTGGGACAACGAGCCTTCCCCCGCGGACCACAGGGAGATCGACGGTGACCTCGCCGTCCGGTACCTCGACCGAGGCGTGCGCCGCTCCGAACCCTTCGACGTGAAACAGAACCTCGGCGGGCCCGGGAGGGAAGTTTGGGCAGTCGCCCTGGTTCGACACGGGGGCTGTCGACGCTGCCCTCCCGTCAATCCTGCACGTGAAGGTACCTGCGAGCCCGGGCGGATCGGTCAGCAGCCGGACATGAATGATCCCCTTTCCGGATTTCGTCTTCGGCGTGAGAAGCACGCGCCTCGAAGTCGTGCCCTCTCCCACCCCCAGCGGCGCGTCGTATCGCTCGTAGGCGTCATCCGAGATCGAGAGCGCGTAGGTCCCGGGGCCCGCGACGACCATGCGTGCGACGCCGGCGGGATCCGTCATGCTGGAGAGGCATCCGCCGGAGCCGACCTGTAGATCGAAGCCGAGATCTCCAGGACTCCCCCACGCCGTCGTGCCGCCGATCCCCCCGCACTTCGCTCCGGCTGGACTGACGTACACCGCGACCTGCGGGACCGGCTCGTTTCGATCGGCCCGGAGCACAGTGACCTCGACCCGGGCCATGCGCAGCTCGAAGTCGACCCGCGTCGGCCCCGAGGCCGGAAGCGTCACGGTCTTCTCCGCACGACCGTCTTCTCCTATGGCAACGACGCGCCACGGTCCCTCGGCGAGACCGTCGAAGCGATACGCGCCGTGCTGGTCGGTGAACACGCCTCCGAGCCCACGCTCGAAGTTTCCTCGATCCTCCTGGCCCGCGTGGACCAGGACTCTGGGAGCGGGGGCCTGATCGGCGGTGACGACACCCTCGATCCACGGCGCGTCGTCGAGGGCCATGTCGACGGTCTGTCCCGCGACGAGCGTCACGTCGCGCACCGTCGCGGAGGAGAGCGATACGTGCGCGGACCCCGCGGCGAGGCCTTCGATCGTCGTCACCCCGGCCCCGGTGACCGGTGCCGCCCGACCGATCCCCATGCCGTCGATGACCTGGAGACTCCGCGACGAACTCTCTCGGGCACTGTAGTGGACGCGCAGGCCGGCAGGCTCCCCGACCACGACGGTGAGATCCCCCTGCTTCTGCGCGTTGGCCGGAGAGCGCTCGATCCCGGGGGCCGTGCCGGGGTGCAGGGCGATGAGGCACTGCTCGGGCTCGACCTCCGCGGCGATCTCGAAGGCGCCGTCGGCGCCCGAGACGGTCTCCGCCGTGATGCGCGCTCGATCGAGATCCTCCACGTCCCAGCGCGGGACGAGGAGCACGCGCGCGCCGGCGACGGCAGCCCCCGAGGCGGTCACGACGTGGCCGCGAAGGGGAGCGGCGGGATCGAGCACGAAATCGACGGTGCGCTCCGCACGGCGGCTCTCGACGACGACGTGTTCCGCCGCGGGCGAGGCGAATCCCATCGCTGTCGCGGTGAGGTCGTAGGCGCCGTCGGGAACCGCCTCGAGCGCGAACGTCCCGTCGGCACCGGAGCTCGCGGGCAACGCGTACTTGGCCCCGGCGCCGGCGAGCTTGATCGAGGCGCCCGCGATCGGCCCGCCGTCCCGATCGCGGACCGTCCCGGTGACGACGGCTCCTCGCGTGACCTCGATCGTGAACGGCGAGGCGGCGATCGGAAGCCCGCTCTTCCAGACGGGAATGAAGCCCTCGGCCCTGACCTCCGCCGTGATCGACGCCGCCCTGGGAAATCCGACGAGATCGACGCTCCCCGCGTCGTCCGTCGTCCCCTCGGCGCTCAGCACTAATCCGGCAAGCCCACGCGCGGTCACCTTCGCCTTGGGGACCGGATGACCCGCGGGATCGCGCACCATCACGCGTATCGCCTCGCCGGTCTTGACTCGCACCGACCCGAGGTCCGCGGTCGACCCGGGTGCGGCGCGCTCGATTGCGACGCGCATCGACATCCCCGGCGACGGGACGATACTCAGCGTACCGGCGATCGATGGAAACGGCCCGATCGTGAGCGTTCCGTCCGGTGCGCATGTCCCCTTGGTCCCTCCACCCGGAACGGCCTCGGCAAGCCGGCGCACGTCGGCCGGGACGATCTCGAGCGTGGCTTTGCACCCCACCGGTCGGTTCTTCTCGTCGACGAGCTTCGCCTTGAGGCGCACCGGCTTGGCGAGCGTCAGCTCGACGGGAGCCGCGCCGGGGCGTTCGACGAGAGTGCCGTCGATCCCGCGCGGCTCCTTCCAGTCCCCGGCCACCAGGAGCGTCTCGTTGCCCGAGGGTGCGGCGACGCTCGCCGCGCCCTTGTCGTCGGTCACGACTGACTTGGCCTCCGTCGGTCTGCATGCCCAGGCACCGATCGTCGTCCCATCGGAATCGCCGCCGCCCCGGTGCACGGCGTCCGCGGCACCGGAGAACGTCCGCACGTGGACGCCCGAGGCCGGCTTGTCGCCGGCTTCCTTGACTCGAACGGCGATCGTCATCGGATCGCGCCACGCCGGGTTCACCGAGTGGCGGCCCGCTCCGAGCGCTCCGAGATCCGCCCGGCACGACCAGCCGTCGGCCGCGCGCGTGAGCTCGAGACCGTAGCGACCGGGCGCGACGGCGGGGAGCGTGAAACGCGCCACCGCAGTGTCGCTGCTCTTGCCCACCGTGAGCGTCGTCGCCGGGCCTGCCGCCCCTGCCTTGCGAAGGGCGAATGCGATTCCCGAACCGATCACGCTCGCCGGCAGCTCACCCGCCACGACGAGGCCGCGCCGGAGCGTGCACCTCGACGCGTCGCCCTCGAGGTTGATTTCGGAGGTGAGGTATCCCGCGGCGTCGCACCGCGCGCGCTTGCAGGGGCTCGGCATGTCGGCCACGCCGTCCTTGCTCGCCACCGGTTCGGCGGAGGGCGGCTCGAGGCAGACGGCGGTGGCCTCGGCGATCGGCTTGCCGTCGGGATCGCTGATTGAGAGCACAGCGCTTGCCGCCGGCGCCCGCATGGCGGCCATTATGAGCACCACGCCGAGCACGACCATGCGCGCGATCTCGGCCGGCTCGGGATGCTTCACAGCGGCGCCTCCCGGGATTCCCGTGAAGCGTACGCCCGTTCCTGATAGGCCTTGCGACCAACTTGGTTCGGGCTTTGCGGACCTCGCGAGTTATGCTTCGGCGGGAACAAGGGCGGGACCGATTTTTGGTTCGCCACGCAGGTACCAAGATGCGGCCACTACTCCGGAAGATCCGCCGTCTCTCGTTCGGCCTGGGCGCGGCGACCTTGCTCTCGATCACGTCCCCCGCATGGCCCGCCGAGGATGACTTCGTGCTGCCCGCGAACGCCCGGGGGGTCACGCCGCCGAAGCTCGTGGCGCGTCGTGAGCCGAACTACCCCGAGGCGCTGCGCAAGAAGAAGCTAGAGGCCAGGCTCGTCTTCCGGGGGATCGTGCGCCGCTCGGGCGCGCTCGACACTCTCACCATGTTGAATTGCGACATTCGGGACCGACACGGGATCGCGCTGACCCAGAAGGAGGCCAGCAAGTACTGTCTTGAAGCTCAGGCCGCTGCGGAGGAAACGCTCAGCGCGTGGCGCTACGAGCCCGCACAGCGGTACGGGGAGCCAGTGGACATCTACTACAGCGTGCGGATGGACTTCCGACTCCGCTAGCGCCCGTTGAATCTGTGTCCACGTCGATCAGTTCGCGATCGCCGTCCCGCCGCTCGATAGCGGGACGGGACTGCGCGTCGCCCCGTCCACGGTGACCGTGTACATGCCGGGCGGAAGATCGTTGAACACCCAGGCCTTCCCGACGTCGGGAAGGTCCGTGGGGATGCCGGCGATCCAGGCGTCGTGCCGTGCCGCTCCCCCCCAGGAGTATCCGCTCGCGTCGACGACGTCCGGCGCGCTCGCACCGATCGTCGAAACGGGGACGATCAGCTTGCCGCCGCGGACGACCTGGAGATCCACCGTCAGCTCAGCACCCTCGGTGACGTCCACCGAGGTGTGCGCGGCCCCATACCCGTCGACATGGAAAAGAATCTCGAGAGGTCCCGGCCGCGCGTTGGAGCAATCGTCCTGGACCGACACGGGAGAGTTCGAGCTCGTCGATCCGCCGGCGATGCACGTCAGCGTGCCCGCAAGTCCTGGCGGATCGGTCAGCAGGCGGACGTGAACGGTCGCCCTGTCCGACTTCGGCTTCGATTTCGGGGTCAGCAGGATGCGCCGCGTGGTGGTTCCGCTCCCGACGCCGAGCGGAGCATCGTACGGCTCGTAGCCGTCGTCGGAGATGCTGAGCGCATACGTTCCCGGACCCGCAAGCACCACGCGCGCAACGCCGGCGGCATCGGTCGTCGCCGACAGACATCCGTTGTCGCCGACGTTCAAGTCGAACCCCAGATCGCCGGGGTCCCCCCACGCGGTCGTGCTTCCTATCGACCGGCACGTCGCACCGGCCGGGCGAACGTTCATCCCGAGGTAGGGAATCGGTTCCATCCGGTCGGAGCGGAGCACGGTGATCTCGGCCCGCGCCATCCGGAGGTCGAAGTCGAGGCGCGTGGGACCTGCATCGGGAAGTGTCACCACCTTCTCTCCGCGCCCGTCCTCGCCGATCGCGACGACGCGCCAGAGCCCCTCGCCGAGGCCGTCGAGGCGATAGGCGCCGCTCTGATCGGTGAACACGCTGCCGCGTCCCGAATACGATCCCTCCCCTTCCTTGGTGGCGTGGACGAGGACGCGCGGCGCGGGCGCCTGATCGGCGGTCACGATGCCTTCGATCCACGGCCCGTCGTCGAGCGTCACCTCCGCGATCTGACCGGCCGCCAGGGTGACCGCGCGCTCGGCCCCGGGCGAGAGAGAGACCTTGCCTTCACCCGGCGCGAGCGTGTCGATGAGCGTCTCGCCGCCTTCCGTGACCTGGGCCGAGTGGCCGAGACCGAGGCCATCGGTGACCCGGATCCGGCGGGACGTTCCCGCCCGGAGCGAGGTGTGAACGCGCAACCCCGCCGGATCTCCAAGGACGACGGACACGTCCCCCTGCTTCTGAGCATTCGCCGGAGCCCGCTCGACGCCGGGAGCCATGCCGGCATGAACGGCGACGAGCAGGAGGGACGGGTCGACGTCGATCGCGAACTCGAAGCTCCCGTCCGAGCCGGAGAGCGTCTCCATGGTGGCGCGCGCGGACTCGAGATCCTCCACCTCGTACTGCGGGATCAACATCACCCGCGCTCCCGCGACGCTCGCCCCCGACGCCGTGACCACGTGGCCTCGAAGGAAGGGAGCGGGGTCGAGCACGAGCTCGACGGGATGGTCGAGACGCCGGTTCGCCAGGGCGACGTGCACGGGCTGCGATGCCGCGAACCCCGCCGCGCTCCCCATCACGTCGTACTCGCCGTCGGCGACGGCCTCGAGCGAGAACGTGCCGTCGGCCGCGGAGCTGGCCTGCGAGCTCGAGCGCCCGCGGGTCGCCGCGATCCTCACCGTCGCGCCGGAGATCGGAGCCCCGTCCCGGTCGTGCACGCTCCCCGTGACGACACCCCCCGGCGTGACCACGATCGTGAACGGCGATCCGGAGATCGGCAGGCTGTCCTTCCACACGAATATGAAGCCGCTCGCCCGGACCTCGATGTGCATCGAGGCGCCCTTCGGAAACCCGACGAGATCGACGTCGCCGGATTCGTCGGTCGTTCCCGCGACGCTCAACACGACGCCCGCCATCCCGCGCGCGACCACCTTTGCCTTGCTCACGGGGTGTCCCTCGGGATCGCGCACCATCACGCGGATCGCCTCGCCGGTCTTGACGTGAAGGGCGCCCAGATCCGCCGTCGTCCCCGCGGCCGGAGCTTCGAGCGCGATCCGCATCGGCATTCCGGGGCTCGGAACGATCTGCAGCGTGCCCGCGATCGAGACGAAGGGACCGATCGCAAGCGTTCCGTCGAGCGCGCACGTGCCCTTCGTCTCTCCTCCGGGAACCGCCGCGACGAGTTTCTGCAATACGGGCGAGGCGATCTCGAGCGTGGCCTTGCACCCCACGGGATGGTCCTTCTCGTCGAGGAGCTTGGCCTTGAGCCGCACCGGCTTCGCGAGCGTCAGACCGACGGGCGTCGCCGACGGACGGTCGACGAACTCCGCGTCGATCCCGCGCGGGTCCTTCCAGTCGCCGGCCACGACGAGCGTTTCCTCGCCGGATGCCGCCACGACCGAAGCGCTGCCCGAGGCGTCCGTGACCGCCGGCTTCGCGGACACCGGGCCGCAGGCCCATGCTCCGGCGGTCGCAGAGCTTTTCTCATCGTCTTGATGTGGCGCCGGAAAGGCGCGGACCCGAATGCTGGACGCCGGCTTGTCGGCGGCCTCCTTGACGCGCACCGCGATCGTGAACGGATCGCGCCAGGCTGGGTTCACCCGGCGACGTCCCGCGGCGAGGGGGCCGAGATCCGCCCGGCACGACCAGCCGTCCGCCGCGCGCGAGACCTCGAGCGCGTACCGGCCGGGTGCGACGGCAGGAAGCGTGAATCGCGTCACGGTCGGAGTAGAAGGCTTCGCGATCGCGATGTTCGCCGCGGCGCTCGTTGCCGCCACGCCACGGAGCCCGATCTCGACTCCGCCGCCGATCGCGGAAGCCGGAAGCTCGCCCTCGACCACGAGACCCTTCCGGAGCGTGCACGTCGAAGACTCGCTCTTCACCTCGATCTCGGACGTCAGATATCCCGCCGCGTCGCAGCGCGCGCGACGGCAACCGGCCGGTAGCTTCGCGAGTCCGTCCTTGCTCCTGACGGGCTCCGCGGAAGCCGGATCGAGGCACAGCGCCGATGCTTCCGCGACCGGCTTTCCGTCGGCGTCGGCGATCTTGAGCGCGGCGGAAGCGTCTCGCGCGGCGACCAGGGCGAAAGCGGCGCTGACGAGGGCGGTTCCGATCGGAGACCGCATGGGATCTCCCCCTCGGGGGATCCTACCTCCGAACCTTCGGCGCCGATCCGGCCGGAAGCGTGCACCCGCCGTAGCACCCGGTGCACCGGACTGCCGTCGTGACCGTCACGACCTGGCACGGGAGCACGCTGAAGGCCGTGCAGTTGGTGCCGGTGTCCAGGGAATACGTCGTCGTCAACGGCTCGGAGGTGAACATCGAGTCCGAGGTGAACGTCCCGATGTATCCCGACGTCGCCTCCTTGTACTGACATCCGTCCCCGGCGAGGAAGAATCCGGTGTCTCCCGAGGCGGAGACAGTCCCGTTGGAGTACGGCAAGACCCTGTTCGGGTCGCAGGGCTGGCCGTCGAGCTCCACCACGAGGCCCGTCTTGTCGGGGGTCAGGGTGAACGATTCGCCGACCATCGTGGACGTTCCCGTCGCGGGCCCCCACGCGGTCCCGCACGTGTTCTTCGTCGTCTGTTGCGTCTCCTCCCAGTCCCCGGTGGGGTCGATGGCCGGCCCCGTCATCGTGCCGCCCCCGCCGCCCCCGCCGATGCCGCACGCCGCCAGCAGCAACGCGCACCCGACAATCGATCCCCGAACCCAGCCGGCAGGTCTCACCGCAGCCCCCTTCGTCTCCTGTGCCTCGGAATGAGCCTACCGGCAGGGGGAGCTACGGGCAACTCCGTAGGCGTCCGGAAAAGACGACCCGGGCAGTCCTGACGCGGGAATGCATTTCTCGCTCTGTGGCTACGCGCTGGCTGCAATAACGCACGACGTTCGAGGGGCCAACGGTGGCACTGCGGTTGCTGACTGATCCGAGCGTCGGGATCTGAGAGGAGACTGAAGGGGGTCTGAAGTCCGAGGCGGCCATGGGCGCAATCCCTGCCGCGCGACGCGCACCGCTCCTGCTGGTGGTTCTCCTTGCACTCCCCTGGAGTTCGGCCGGGGCCGGCGAGACGTGGCCGCCGGAGATCCACATCGACCCGAACGACGCCAAGATCGCTCTCCGCGTCGAGGAAGACCGGCACGGACGAAACCTGAAACGAGCCGGGTACGCACTCTTTGCCGCGGGGGCGCTCTACGACCTGTACACGACCAAGCGCGGGCTCGACGCCGGCCTGCGCGAGGTGAATCCGACGATCAGCCACGCCGGGAGCCCGGGAGACGAGCTCGCGATGGGGGTCGCGGTGAAGATCGGAGTCTTCTTCCTGCTCGAGGGGCTCACGCGCAAGCAGAGCGACCGGACGAAGGGGATCTCGTTCCTGACCTTCGGCGCGCTCCAACTCGGCGTCGGGATCTCGAACCGGATGGTCACGCTGCATGCGCGCGAGCAATCGGCCGCGCGTGCGTCGAAGGCGGCGACGTTCTCCGGCGTGCCGTGACGGTACCGCTGGATTTACGTCGGCGTTACGAGTTTGACATCTCTTTACGGGGAACGATGCGACATTTACGCGCCCGCCCCGTAGCCTTGCGCGGAATCGAGCGTCTCGCATGTCGCGAGCCGCGCGCCGGGATGGAAGGAGACCCCCCAATGCGCCGATCCGTCGTCTTCGCCGCTACGTTCGCCATGCTCGCTCTCGCGAGCGCCGCTCTCGCCGGAGGTCCGGACTGCGCCAAGGCCGCGCACAGCGCCTCGATGGCCGAGCACAAGGGCTGCACCGCAAACAAGGAGGAGTGCCTGAAGGCCATGGCCGAGGCCAGGACCCACGGCTGGCTCGGCGTCAAGTACGACGCCAACGACGACGGCGTGTACGTCGTCCAGGACGTCGTCAAGGGGAGCCCCGCAGAAAAGGCCGGCTTCCGCTCGGGCGACATCCTCTTCGCCCTGAACGGGATCGAGATGAACGAGGCCAATGCCGAGCGCGTGGGATCGACCTGGAAGTCCCTCAAGCCCGGCTCGGCCGTCACCTACACGGTCAAGCGCGGGGGCATCTCGAAGCAGCTTCCCGTCACGCTGGGCACGATGCCCGACGACGTCTACAACGCGATGGTCGCCGAGCACATGAAGGAGCACGTCGACGTCGCGGCCAAGTAACACGACCGGGGATCGGGGCGCTCTCCGCGGAGGGCGCCCCACGGTGGCCGCAAGGTTGTTGGGACCGCCGGCGCGGAATCGGCGGGGACAGCGAAATTCTGCGGAGACTCGACGATGAAGCGGCGCTAGACGGCGTGCGAACGGCGGAGCTCGGGGAGCCCGGGCGTCCAGCGCTTGTAGTACAGGCGGGTCTGCGAGTCGGAGAGTGCTTCCCGGGTGGGAAAGAGGCGCCGCGACAGGACCCGCGCCCAGTCCCAGGGTTCTTCGGCCAGGCCCATACGCATCGCCGGCGTCGTTCGGTCCGGCGCCCGCTCCGATCGTCCCTTGATGAA